>MDSX01104137.1_pt1 | contig 33110 bp, 33 predicted proteins | sample 811141 | NCBI WGS metagenome assembly MDSX01 (sample SAMN05326642, study PRJNA326480) | marine metagenome | isolation source: seawater | place: Atlantic Ocean: South East | collected 2010
AAGAGATATTGAAGGGTTTAAAAAAGCTATTCGGCCAGAGACGAGATTGATTTTTGGAGAAACTATTGGAAATCCAGGTTTAGAGGTTTTAGATATACCTAAGTTATCACGAATCGCGCATACTGCAGGTATCCCTTTAATGGTTGATTCTACCTTTGCTACACCGCACCTCTGTCGGCCATTTGAGTATGGTGCAGATTTAATATTCCATTCAGCTACGAAATGGCTTGGGGGACACGGCATTGCAATAGGGGGTGTTCTAGTTGACGGCGGTAAATTTGACTGGGAAAGCTCAGGAAAATTTCCAACTCTTACTGAACCGTATGCTGGGTATCATGGTCTAGATTTTGCTGAAGAGTTTGGCCCGCAAGCTTTTATAATGCGAGCTCGAGCAGAGGGGTTGAGGGATTTTGGGGCCTGTATGTCACCAACAACAGCATTCCATCTCCTTCAGGGTGTTGAAACTTTACCGTTACGAATGGAAAGACATGTTTCAAACGCCCGCAAAATAGTAAAGTTCTTGACGGAATCAGTTGCCGTTGAATGGGTTGCCTATCCAGAGCTAGATAGCCACCCCGATAAAGAATTAGCATCAGAATTAATGCCTAAAGGAGCAGGATCAATGATTGCTTTCGGTATAAAAGGAGGCAGAGAAGCGGGGCGGACGTTTATAGAACGTTTGGAGCTTTGGTCACATTTGGCAAATGTAGGGGATGCGAAATCACTTGTTATACATCCGGCTAGTACAACCCACCAACAAATGGATGGGGAAACAATGAAGGCAGCTGGTTTGACGGAGGACTTAATTCGTCTCTCTGTCGGACTCGAGGATGTTAATGATTTGATAGCCGACCTTAAGCAAGCCCTTTATGCAGCTACCAAAACTAAAGTGGTATAATCATGGAATTACTAGTTGATGGACACAATGTCTTTGTTGCTACTGGTGGAAAAGAGTTTGACGCAAATAAGCCTACTTTAATAATGCTTCATGGTGCAGGTATGGATCATACAGTATGGTCAATGCAGGCGAGATTTTTTGCTCACCATGGGTATTCTGTTCTAAACCCTGATTTGCCCGGGCATGGACGGTCTCAGGGGACTTCCCCCGTTTCTATCCCTGAATATACACAATGGGTATCGAAACTAATAAATACATTAGATGCTGGTAATATTCATGTTATAGGGCATTCGATGGGCTCATTGATTGCTCTTGATTGCGCTGCAAAACTGCAAAAAAAAATATCAAAACTAGCTCTAGTAGGAACGCTGCCTCATCTTCAAGTTCACCCCAGGTTACTTGAGGCAGCGCAAAAAAATGAGCATAGCGCGTATGAGACTATAGTCGGTTGGGGTGTTGGTTCAAAGGCTCAAATAGGTGGAAATCGGTCACCTGGTTCATGGATTACCGGTGCAAGTATGAGGCTACTGGAGGCGAGTGGGGCAGGCGTTCTGGGTAACGATCTGAATGCTTGTAATAGTTGGGAGAATGGGCTCGAAGCCTGCGCTGAGGTGCTTTGCCCCACCCTACTCTTGATTGGGTCAAACGATAAAATGGCTCCACCTAGAGGGACAAAAAAAATGTCAGAAAGCCTGCAAATATCTACGACAGTAACTTTGAACGATGCTGGGCATATGATGATGGTTGAGCAACCAGAGCAGACACTCGACGCGTTAATTAAATTTTTTGCAGGATCGATCACTTGACTGCAGACACCTTTATTAGTCAAACACGGGACGGTTTTGTTTGGTTCGCGAAAATACCTACGCGTTGGATTGATGTAGATGTTTATGGCCATGTTAATAACGTGCAGTATTACTCATATTTTGACACAGCGGTCGCAGAACATTTGATACGGTGCGGCGGACTAGAGCCACAAAAATCTTCTATCATAGGCTTAGTTGTGGAAACAAAGTGTACATTTCTCAAGTCAATTCCGTTTCCTGCCGTCGTTAATGCTGGATTGCGGGTTAATCGTATAGGGACAACAAGTGTGACTTATGAAATAGGTTTGTTTTTAAACGATGAAGTCGTACCGGCAGCGATAGGTTATTTTGTGCATGTTTACGTCGATAGATTCACACAGGCTCCAACAAGTATACCTTCCGAAAGACGAGATGCTTTGCAAAAGCTTTTAGTAAAAAATTAATATACTAGAATGCAGGGAAACCTAGGATATACTCTATCCTAGGTTTCTAAAAACTAGTACTACAGTACTATGCGGCTCTAGGTGCTAATTTTGGTTGCCCTTTTCCGATCTTAATTTTACGAGGCTTTTTCTCTTCTGGGATTTCCCGGACTAAATCTATATGGAGTAGGCCGTTTTCCAAGCCAGCCCCCGTGACGATAATATGATCGGCTAAATCAAAGCGGCGTTCAAATGAACGGGCCGCAATACCACGGTGAAGGAATATTTTTTTGGGGTCTTGTGCTAATTTTTCTACCTTTCCACTTATAAAAAGACTGTTTTCTTTTACAGTAATCTCAATATCCGGTTCCGCAAATCCAGCTACAGCCATCGATATTTGATAGGTGTCCTCATCAATTTTCTCGATATTATATGGGGGATAGCTTTGTTGTGTAGTTGTTTCAGACGCTTGGAATGCAGCGTCAACGAGACGAGCCATCCTATCAAAACCAACAGTAGAGCGAAACACGGGGGTAAAATCTATGCTATTCATATCCAATTTCTCCTTTAAGCAAAGTGGACGTTAGGTTAATCCGCCATCAAGGCCGGATTGTTTAATACAGAGATCTCTTCATGAGCATCTCCAGACTTACATGTCGTTATTACACTGGATGTTTTCAAGAGAAAAATTTATTTTTTCAAAAAAAAAGCGCCAAAACGGCGCCTTAAGTATTGATTTCACAAACTCTACTCTGTTTTTACCCCTAGGCCAGCGAATCTCTTGTTGAACTGAGCTACACGGCCACCACTATCAAGTATTCGACGAACACCGGTCCATGCTGGATGGGATTTTGGATCTATATCAAGTCGCATTACGTCGCCTTCCGATCCCCATGTGGATCGAGTTTCATATTCAGTACCATCAGTCATTACGACCTTAATCATATGATAATCAGGATGAATATCAGCCTTCATAATTTCCTCCGACACGCTAGTTGTAGCGGTAAATCCTACCTCGACCGGTGGTATACCTCTTTCTTGTTTGTAGCACAAGAGGTAACAAAATCTATAAATCCTGATCATTGTATTCTTGTGAGGTGGGCAATAAAGTGCAAATGAATAAAATATCGAAAGGTAGTCGTATAAAGTGCAACCAAGGGATAAACAAAATATCAAAGAAGGTAAGAGTATTTCTGCCTTAAAGATGGTATTGCCATATATCACCCCTTATCGACTTCAATTAGGCGGAGCTGCGGTCGCGCTTTTATTTGCTGCTGCTACAGTCTTAGCGATGGGGGCAGGGCTTCGTCTTCTTATTGATGAGGGTTTCGCTGCCGGAAATCCACTTTTGTTAGACCGCGCGGTGGTCGTACTGGTTGCAGTAGTTGTGTTGCTAGCCGGCGCCAGTTATGCACGGTTTTACCTAATATCATGGGTAGGCGAACGCGTGGTGGCTGACCTGAGGGTAGCAGTCTTTAATCACGTGATAGGTTTGAATTTAGGTTTTTTTGAAACACGTAGCACGGGTGAGATCTTATCAAGAATTAGTACCGACACAACATTGGTTCAAACCGTGGTTGGTTCATCTGTTTCTATCGCTCTTCGTAATCTATTGTTGTTCTTTGGGGGCATGGTCATGTTACTTATAACAAGTCCAAAGCTCACTGGACTCGTTCTGTTAGTTATCCCTTTTGTTGTAATACCAATAATAGTGTTAGGAAGAAAAGTAAGAATATTAAGTCGAAATTCACAGGATCGAGTAGCTGATTTAGGTTCCCATGTAGAAGAAGTTTTATCAGGAATAAGGATAGTTCAAGCCTTTAGCCATGAAAGTTTAGATAAAATAAAATTTACGCAAAGGGTAGAAACAGCTTTTGACACAGCGATCGAAAGGGTCCGCAAACGGGCTTTGCTTACGGCTGTAGTTATTGCATTTATTTTTGGAGCTGTTGCCATCGTGTTGTGGATTGGTGGTCGTGATGTTCTTGCAGGTAACATTTCTCCGGGAGAACTGTCTGCTTTTGTCTTTTACGCTATTGTTGTTGCTGGATCGACTGGTGCGCTATCTGAAGTGATAGGTGAACTCCAAAGAGCGGCCGGTGCGATGGATCGATTAAATGAACTGTTATTAGTTACCTCAAATATCCCGATTCCACTGGAACCCAAAAGCCTTCCCAAAAAAGTCACTGGTGCAATCATTTTTAATAAGGTCAACTTTTATTACCCATCAAGACCAGACCAGTTAGCATTAAACGATTTTAATTTAGAGATAAAATCTGGAGAGACTGTGGCTTTTGTTGGTCCTTCTGGCGCAGGTAAGACAACAGTATTTCAACTTTTGCTTCGGTTTTATGATCCTAATCATGGGACTATAAAGCTAGAAGGGGTTTCATTAAATCAGACAGACCCAAAAATAGTGCGAAGGAAAATTGGCCTTGTCCCGCAAGACGGAGTTATTTTCTCAGACAATGTGATAGAAAATATCCGGTATGGAAGGCCTGAATCTACAGAAAAGGAAATAAAATTAGCTGCCGAGTCTGCTAATGCACTAGAGTTTATAGAGAAACTACCCAACGGTTTTGAGACAAACTTAGGAGAGAAAGGCGTGCAACTTTCTGGAGGTCAAAGACAGAGACTAGCTATCGCTAGAGCTCTATTAAGAGACCCAGCTGTCTTATTGTTGGATGAAGCAACTAGTGCCTTAGATGCTGAAAGTGAACGTTTTGTTCAAAGGGCTCTTGATAAAATAATGGTTGGCAGGACAACTTTGATAATAGCCCATAGACTGGCAACTGTTCTCAGGGCTGATCGTATCATTGTTATGGAAGAAGGTCGCGCTATTGCAAGTGGTTCCCATGAACAATTACTAAAGTCCTGCCCGCTCTATGCAAGATTAGCTCAGCTTCAGTTTGATTTAAATTCGACCAACGACTAGGGTTTGAATTCATTTTCAGCGTTGGGTTAATTTCATTTCTATTCTTCTATTTCTTCTGTTGCCTATTTCGTCCCGCCTTTTATCGAGGGGATGGAACTCTCCATAGCCGGTTGCAGAAAGCCTGCCAGCTGGAACGCCCTGTTTTATGAGAAATTCTACAACCGAAATAGCTCTCGCTGCTGAAAGATCCCAGTTACTTTGAAAGCGCCCATTGGAAATAGGGATGTGGTCTGTGTGTCCTTCTATCTGCAGAATCCAATTAATTTTATTTGGTATTTCCGGTGCTATTTCATTTAGTGTACGTGCTAATTGCTTGAGTTCTTTTTGTCCATCGGTTGCTATATCTGATGCGCCGGAACCAAACAGTACTTCCGACTGAAAAACAAAACGATCCCCTACTGTCCTAATGTCGCGTCTATTTTTGAGTACAGCTTGAAGTCGTCCAAAAAACTCAGATCTAAATTTTGCTAATTCCTGTACCTTGGAGGCTAACGCACGGTTAAGCTTTTTTCCAAGGTCAACTATTTTGACATTTTTTTCCTTGTTCTTTACTTCAGATATCTCAAGGATTTTACTAAGATTTAATATCTCACGGCGGAGGGCTATGATCTGAGAGTTTAGATGACTATTAGACGAAGCATGCTTTATTTCGAGTTTCTTATTTAATTCTTTAAGGTTGACTAGATGAAGTTTTTCTTTTGACAGTTTGAATATGATTTTCTGCAGCAAATCCTTAGCTTCGTCTAAGTCAGATAATGTTAGTGTGTTAAACTTTCTAGCCGTGTTGAGTTTTTTTTGTGTTTCCTGCTTCTCCTTGGTTTTTAATTCAAGTTTAATCTGAATATCTTTCAATTGTGTGAGTGCTGTTTCTAGATCAGATTTATGAAGATTTATGGATAAATTAGAGTTTTTTAGATCCTGCTCCAAAACATCGTTTTGGTGCATTAGCGCGCTTGATTTTGCCCCTAAGTTTTCGTTTATAACAATTAACTCTGAGAGCTTTGAGTTTAGTGTATCTTTTTCTGTCGCTGACGTGACTAACCGTTCATTTAGAAGCTCAATACTGTTTTCCAGTTTATTATTAGTTGTTCTTTGTACCGATAGTAATTCACCCAACTCTAGGATCTGGCCCTGTAATTTGGCTAGATCATCGTCGCGACCAGAGAGTAACTGTGTCAAATAAAATTGTGCCACGATGAATATCATTAATACGAAGATTATAACCATCAATAGAGCCGCGAGTGCATCAACGAAACCAGGCCAGATATTGGTTTCCTGGGTTCTTTTTCGGCGAATTAAGGTCGCCATGTGTTCATGACCCCTCTCATTATTCTGCCTCTTCAGCTAAAACAGCTATAGTTCGGGCGAGAAGTCTAATTTCTTGTCTGATCTCTTCCACGGATTTATCCCTGCCCAATCGAAGTTCATTGATCAGTTGCGTTAGTTGCTTCTCAATATTGCGGATATGTAGACGGAGTTCTTCTTTGTTCTTATCTGACGACGGATCGATCGCTTTGGACAGGTTTGAGTTTAGTGCTATCTGGCCCTCACTAATTTTACTTATAAGTTGAGTTTGGATCTCGTGTTTATCTGCCAATAACAGAAGGGTATCATTTAGTTTAACTAAATGCTGATTGCTCTCGCGTCGCTCATCCTCATTTTGGACCATTACCCTTTGTAGGCGATCGAGGCTCTCTGCAGTTTGTTCGAAGAGTGCTGCTTGGTAGGCACTAGCAGAAGCGTCGCTATCGCTATTTATACCTATACCAGCACTTAATTTTGTTATCCCAGAAAGCCACTCCTCTAAATCATTGTAGAATCGGTTTTGTGCTTGTCCAAGTTGTAAGTCTATAAAACCTAGTGCAAGTGATCCAGCTAATCCAAATAATGATGAGCTAAATGCTGTTGCCATGCCCGATAACGGCGCTTCTAATCCATGTTTCAGATTTGCAAACGCGTTTTCTAAGTTATCCCCTTTTAAGGACAGGTCCCCAATAACCCCACTTACTGCACCTACTGTTTCTAAGAGTCCCCAGAAGGTGCCAAGTAATCCGAGGAAAATTAAAAGTCCGATCAGATATCTTGAGGTATCGCGAGATTCAGACAGTCTACTATCGATGCTATCCAGCAAAGAGCTGAGTGAGCTAGCTGATAAACTGATCTTCCCATTAGCCTTATTCCCCAACATATTCGCCAATGGAGCTAAAAGCTTTGGTTGCGGCTGTCTTGCTAAACGTGCTTCATTAAGCGTTCTGAATGCTGAAATCCAGGCAGCTTCTGGCCTCAAAAGTGCTACTTTTCGAACAATAAATATCAATCCAATTAAAAAGACAGCCAGTATCATTCCATTTAAAGCAACATTTGCTATGAAAGCATTAGCTATCGGGGTTATCAAAAAACTGACAACGACTAATACCATTAATACGAAAAATAAAATCCTAAACAGATAGTGGCTTGGATTTGTCACGGTTCGCCTCGCTATTCGCTATCAGAAATACCTTTGACGCAAGTATGCTTGTTTGAACTAGTTAAGTAAAATTATATCAACACGATCAACCGGGCCTATACCTGTATTGTTACCCAAAGCTTTCACGTTTAGTTTGCTACTACTGATACCCCGTTTAATTAGAAAGGATCTAATTGTAAGCGCCCTCATTAGAGACATCCGTCTCGCTTTACTTGCGCTGTCTTCTGATGAGTAAGCCGTCAGCTCTAGTCGCTGGTTCTTATTTAGGTTCATAATACGGACGATTTTATTGAGTTTTAAGACTGCCTTTTCTTGGAGTTCTTTGTCTTCAGGGTTGAAGGATACTAATATTTTATTGGAGTTACGTTTAACTTCCTTCAAGTCTTTGATGGAAACTGCCTTTGAAACCGCGCTGTTTTCTTTTTTATATAGAAGGTTTGGACTGATTTTAATGTTCCCAGATTTTGCCACAGGTGCTGTTTTCAAAGATTGCTTTTTGGGTTTTGGTGGCACCCTTGTTATCGTATTAAAATTAGTTCCTTGGTCGACGGATGCGACTGGGGCGGATTGTATAAAAGGCTGTTGAGGCAATATATTTTTATTTTTTTTCTCATCATTTTTACCATAAGTATTTTTTCCCTCATTCTGTGATTTCACCAGAGACTGATTGTACTTAAGTCTACCAGACCGCAGAAATAGGTCGGGAATGGTTACAGTGTTAGTAATCTGATCCAAGGTTTCAAAATTGATTTCTACACTTTGGTCGGGCGCATTGCCTATGATGACGGTGTCTTGTGCTGCAGAGGGATTAAATTGCAGAACTGATTGTAGGATACAAGTTGCAAAGAAAAGTATTCCGAGGATGAATGGGTTATTCCTCCACATCATATGAAATCACTCCAGAGAAATAAGTCGTCTTTTTTATTTTTATCCCAAAACTTTCATCCCTACAACTGAAAGGAAAGTTTAATTTTTGATAAAACTTTACAGCCTACTCTTTTTTTCGTCTGTAATTGCCTTTGTTAATCGTAATAGCCGATGGTGAATTCTGGCATTTGCTGCTAATATTTCGGTTTTATAAGACATTTTGATGCCGCCGGTTAAATCGGTGATATATCCACCGGCTTCTTTTACAATAATAATACCGGCTGCCATTTCCCAAGGTAATATTTGGGGGTGCCAAAAGCCATCCAATCTACCGGCAGCTATATATGCTAGATCTAAGGAAGTAGAACCTAAATCTCTTATCGCTCCAGATGCGTTTCCAATTTCAGCTATATAATCATTATGTCCGTCAGCATTAATGGCTTCTGAGTGAACCTCTGTTGCTATTAAACAATTCACAAGATCTCGACGTTCAGAAATACGTATTCTGCTATCATTCAAAAATGCTCCTAACCCTTTTTCAGCCCAAAACAATTCATCTCTGGTCGGATCATAGATAGCGCCCGCGACCAATTCTCCTTCCTCCTCTAGACCGATGGATATTGACCAATGAGGTATACCATGTAAAAAATTTGTAATTCCATTTAGTGGGTCCACAATCCACTTCCTGTTTTTTGGGTCGTTACTCTCAGTAGATTTTGCATGTTTAACAATAAGCCCATAATCGGGTCTAGCATATGCAAGTTCCTCACTTATCTTTTTCTGTGATGCTGAATTCGCAGTGATTGCAAAATCTTTGGGGCCTTTTCGTGATGCTTGCAGTTGTTCAACCTCTCCGAAATCACGTAAAAGAGATTTCGAGGCTTTATAACAAGTTCTAGCCATGACGTTGATTATTGCTGTTCGGGTCGCCATAACTTCTCCAATTTGTAACTCTTGTTAGGCTAATCTTTAGCTCTTTCAACGTAACTTCCGTCCTCAGGTTTTATAACAACCCTAACACCAGTTCCTATATGTGGGGGCACCATAATGCGGGCACCATTCTCTAGAATGGCTGGTTTAAAAGACGAAGATGCTGTCTGCCCTTTGACTACGGCATCTGCTTCTACTATTTCCACTATAACCGTGTCCGGTAGGATTACGGATAAAGCCTCGCTTTCAAAACTCTCGATAGTTACGTCCATGCCGTCCTGCAGATAGATTTCTTTCCCACTTAATAGTGCGACATTGATAATAGTTTGTTCATATGTCTCGGAGTCCATAAAGGTGAGCATATCTGCATCACGGAATAAGAACTGAGCCTTAGTTTGTTCTAAACGGACACGCTCTACTTGCGCATCTGCTCTAAACCGTTCATTGAGCTTGCTCCCATTTCTGATGTCTTTTAATTCAACTTGATTGAAAGCACCGCCCTTTCCAGGTTTGACTGCCTGTGTTTTTACAGCGACCCAAAGTCGACTGTTATGCTCTATAATATTACCAACACGAATAGCATTTCCATTTATCTTCATCTGAACACTCCGTGGGAATAAAAAAACAGACGTGGCGTTTTAACAGGGTGATGATAGTCTGTCCATCAAACTATAGGCCCTTTCTTTTCCGAATTCTTTATGAATACATACCAAACATCTTATTAAAAGCTTTTACGGCCGCTGCTTCCCCATCTTGATAGTTCCAAACGCCGTCTATTATTGCTAGAAAATCTGTCCCCGACGCTATTAAAGGCTTACAGTTATCAACAGTTATACCGCCAATCGCTACTGACGGCACTGTAGTAGTGTCATTCCACCATTTGATTGTTTTTAAATCTGCGGGGGTAGCTTCAGGTTTTGTCTCAGTTTGGAAAAAAGCCCCAAAGGCGACGTACTCAGCCCCACTTTCTGCCGCCTCTACAGCCAAATGTCTAGAATTTTTACACGTTACCCCTACCGTAAGGTCTGACCCCATAATTGAACGCGCCTCATTATAGCTTACATCAGCCTGCCCAACATGCACGCCATCACAGCCTGTAACCATTGCTAAGTCAGGCCTATCGTTCATTATCAGTGGTATCCGATAACTATGGCAGATAGGCAGAAGTGCTTCTGCGGCAAGCTTAATGGCATCGTCTTCTACGTTCTTGAGCCGCAACTGCAGACAGGCAACTGGTCCCGCATCCAAAGCGATATTTAACCGTTTGGAAAACCAATTAAGATCAAACCTGGCTGGTGTTATAAGGTAGAGCTGACACTTTGACTTTTTATCCATTTAAAATTTATAACCCAAAGCACACAACACCCCAACCCTCATGAGAAAATTGATTACGCTCGGTTTCTATAAATATTTATTATTTTATCAAGCATAGCTGCCGCTTCGTTTCTCGGACGCTGAAACGTGTTCCTGCCTATGATTGATCCCGAAGCGCCACCATCTCTAAGTTGTATGATTTCTGAAAACAATCCATCTAAATCTTTAGCCTCGCCTCCTGAAAAGACTACCAGCCTTCTACCATTAAAGGACGATTGGATAACGTGTTTTATACGGTCACTAAGGGTATCTATTTTGATCCCATTATTTTCGTAGGCTTTTTTTGCAGCGCTTAATTCGATGTGATTTGTTGGTGGCTTAACTTTAATGATATGAGCACCCGATAGGGCCGCCATATGAGCCGCATACGCGACTATATCTATTGCAGTCTCACCTTGCTTGGACAAACCTCCCCCACGAGGATATGACCATAAAACTACAGCCAAACCAAAAGCCTTTGCCTCTTCAGCAATTTCTTTAAAATCTGTCATCATATCGAATGCAGCATCGGATCCTGGGTAGATAGTATATCCAACTGCAGAACACCCTAGTCGCAAAGCTTCCTGCACAGAACCTGTTATAGCCTGATTGGGTGCATCTTTCTCACGAGAAAGACTATTCGAGCTATTGAGTTTCATTATGGAAGGGATTTGGCCGGCAAAGCTGTCTGCGCTCGCTTCTATCATTCCGAGAGGTGCGGCGTGAGCTGATAAACCCGCGTCTAAGGCCAATTGAAAATGGTAACGTGGATCGTAAGCGTCGGGGTTTGGGGCGAAACTTCTTGCAGGCCCATGCTCGAACCCCTGGTCAACAGGAAGTATAACGATTTTCCCTGTTCCACCCAAGCGCCCTTGCATCAAAATCCTAGCAAGATTTGCTTTTGTTCCTGGCGAGTCGCTTTCATAGTTATTTAAGATACGCTTTACGGCTCTAGTTATTTTCATTTTGTTACTCCTTAAGTCTCTCAGAATGCCATTTTACTGATTTTATAATGTTTTTGCCACTACTGCAGCTGTATCAGACATTCGGTTTGAAAAACCCCACTCATTATCATACCATGATAATACTCTTACCAGCCCGCCTTCTATAACCTGCGTTTGGCTTAGATCGAAAGTTGAACTATGTGGGTTATGATTGAAGTCAACAGAGACTAGGGGTTCTTCGTTTATGCCAAGGACGCCTTTAAGTGGTCCTTCTGTTGATGCGGCTATTACAGCCTCATTCACTTCACTAACATTAGTCTTTCTTTTTGGGATGAATTTGAAGTCTATAAGACTTACATTTGACGTTGGTACCCGAATAGCTGTGCCATCTAATTTACCAAGTAGCTCCGGCATTACCAGTCCCACTGCTTTGGCCGCACCGGTTGAGGTGGGGATCATTGACGTAGCAGCAGAGCGCGCTCTATGTAAATCACCATGGAAAGTGTCTAAGGTTGGCTGATCACTTGTGAAAGCATGAATTGTTGTCATATAGCCTGATGTTATTCCTATAGAGTTATTGAGAACATAAGCTACCGGGGCTAGGCAATTCGTAGTGCACGAGGCATTGGAAATCACAGTGTGTTCAGAATTAATTTTATCGTGGTTAACGCCGTAAACAACTGTCAAGTCCGCCCCATTCGCCGGGGCAGATATAATAACTCTCTGTGCACCGGCTTTTAAATGCATGGCAGCTTTCTCACGATCGGTAAAAATGCCAGTACATTCTAAAACAATATCAACGTTTAAAGCCTTGTGTGGTAATTTGCTGGGGTCCCGCTCGGCGGTGACTTTTATTGGGCCTCGACCAAGATCAATAGTATCATCTTTAACCACAATATGCCCTGGAAAGCGACCATGATTACTGTCCCATTTCAGTAGATGCGCATTTGCTTCTACTGACCCAAGATCGTTTATAGCAACGATACGCAAATCTTCTCGATTACTCTCATAAAGAGCGCGTAAAACTAACCGCCCGATACGCCCAAATCCATTAATTGCTACATTGACTGCCATATATTTTTCTCCTGGCTAATATTTTATTAGTTTTACGATTAGGTAGAAATTTGTTGCTTTGCAGACTTGATTATTACTTCGGTGGTGATATTGAAGTGTTTGTACAGGCTGTCAGCTGGTGCAGAGGCGCCAAACCCATCCATTCCAACAAACTGACCATTTCTTCCAAGCATTCTATCCCAGCTCTGCCGAAGACCAGCCTCTACAACAATTAATTTAGATCCCGGCGTAATGACCGAGTCTTGGTAATGTTGAGTTTGGGAACGAAAAAGTTCACAGCTTGGCATTGAAATCACTGCGGTTGCTATACCCTCTTTTTCTAATTGGATTTGAGCTTCAATAGCTAATGAAACTTCAGACCCGGTCGCTACTATTGTGACCGCTCTGGTTACAGCTTTTGTCTCTCTGAGAATATATCCACCTAATCCAGATAAGTTTGTATCGGAGACTTGCAATCTAACTAAAGGTAAATTTTGTCTGCTCAATGCAATGACAGATGGCGTGTTTAATGCCGTTAGAGCAAGATGCCAACATTCCATAGTTTCTATCGAATCTGCTGGCCTAAAAACATTTAAATTAGGGATAACCCTAAGGGCCGCTAGGTGCTCGATGGGTTGGTGTGTAGGGCCATCTTCCCCTAATCCTATTGAGTCGTGGGTCATCACATAAATTGTTCGTAAACCCATAAGAGCCGCCAATCGGATCGATGGACGGCAGTAATCTGTGAAGACTAAAAAGGTTCCACCGTACGGTATAATTCCGCCATGCAACGCCATTCCGTTCATCACTGCGGCCATGGCGTGTTCTCTCACCCCAAAATGGATATAATTACCATTTGGGTTTTCTTTGTTGAGTATACTGTGCGACCCTGTTTTGGTATTATTCGATCCGGTGAGGTCAGCCGACCCACCAAGGAGTTCTGGTAAAACTGGTGTTAGCACTTCCAGAGTCTTTTGAGACGCTACCCTTGTAGCAACTTTCGGCTGTTCATTTACCAAAGCTATCTCGTGAGCTTTCAAGGCTTCCTTTACGGCGTTATTGACTGCACCAGTCAAAGCGTTAGTGAAATCATTTTTCACGACTTGTTCAGTGTTATTTAGACGTTTAGTCCATGCATCTCGCAAGTGGGCGTTTCGACCCCCAATATCCCTCCATATTGTTAAAAGATCGGCAGGAATATCAAAAGGTTCGTTGGGCCAGTCTAATGTGTTCCTCACAAGAGCGATCTCTTCTAAACCTAATGGTGCCCCGTGAGAACCGGCTGTTCCTCCCTTGTTGGGAGAGCCATATCCAATTTTGGTGCGTGCGGCTATTAAGGATGGCTTGGGCGATAACTTTGCATCTTCAAGTGCATGGGATATTGCGACAGGGTCATGTCCATCGATAGAAATTGTGTGCCAGCCATAGGCATTAAATCGGGCTAAAGTGTCTTCAGAGACTGTTAGGCTCGTCGGCCCATCGATCGAGATACCATTATCATCAAAGATCACTATTAGTTTTTCTAATTGGTGATGCCCTGCTAGTGATGCTGCCTCGTGGCTTATACCCTCCATAAGACAGCCATCTCCTGCGATACAATAGGTATGGTGATTGACTAAATTTGGGCCAAAGCGTCCTTGAAGTTTTCGTTCTGTCAGAGCCATGCCCACCGCGTTGGCAAAACCTTGTCCTAGAGGTCCTGTCGTTGTCTCAATTCCTGTGGCCGCACCAAACTCAGGATGCCCAGCCGTTCTTGCCCCAAATTGTCTAAAATTTTTCAATTCATCGATAGACATATCGGGATAGCCCGTAAGATACAGCAAGGCGTACAATAGCATTGATCCATGTCCGGCCGATAATATAAATCGATCTCGGTCAGGCCAATCTGGTTTTTTGGGATCGAATTTGATAAAATTAGAAAATAAAACTGTCGCTACATCCGCCATTCCCATTGGCATTCCTGGATGACCCGATTTAGCCTGCTCAACTGCGTCAATGGCTAAAACACGTATTGCGTTAGCTAGTCTAAAATGTTGATCAGTCGTGATATTATTTTTTATATTAGTTCCCACGCTCATTCTTTACCTTGCTGTTTCACCAAATTTTATCGATGATCTCGTCGACTCATTCGATAAAGCTCAAATCAACTCGTTGAAGTTTCCGTTAAAGGGCATTTCTATGGAAAATGCCCTGACCTTTATGCTTACGTCAACTGTCTATTATTCTGAAGTGTCAATGTTCTAAATAATTATAAGTACGATAAGACATGTCTAAAAATTTAAATTTATAAAAAACTGCTTACAACGACCACCATTTCTCTGAAATTTAGAATAAATTAGATTAGTGGAAGATTATCTTTAAGCAAAGAATATCCACCTCTCCGAATTAAAGAGCAGCAGAAAAAAATAAATCCTCTGGTATCTTTGCTACGGTTTATAGTAATAACGATGCATGGTTGACTGTTGGGTAACATGGCAGATATTGTTGCTTTTGGTGTTGTTCCAAAAATTGGGGGGTGACCTTGTGGGTGCGTTGGACAAAGCTTTAGATCATCTCAAACTATCGATTAGTCGATTGGAAGCATCCGTCGCAACCAGTTCATCAAGAAAGAGCGAATCGGATCATAGGCAAGCGCAGATAGCAGAGTTGCAGGCCGAATGCGATCGCTTAACTGCAGTTACCCAGCAAGTAGATAAGGGCTTGGAAAAAACAATCGATCGACTGAAGTTTGTTTTAGAGGATTAATGTCAGTGGCTCAGGTTGATATAAACGTAAATAGCCAAAATTTTCAAATAGCTTGTGAGGACGGTCAGGAAGATAGATTGTTAGACCTTGCTAAAATAGTTGACGAAAAAGTGATCGAGTTAGTCGATCAAGTTGGGCAAGTTGGGCAGAACCGCCTACTGGTTATGGCGGCTTTAGTTATCGCTGACGAATTAGCGGATTATCGAGATTTGGCGAAAGAATCCGCTGAAGGAAAGACAGCTGAAGCAGATAACAAGATGGCAGCTTCAATTGAGGAATTATCTCAAAGAATAGAAAAGATTGCCGATTGGGTGAATGAGGCTTTATAAGAGGGTAGGACGGTTGCTACCTGACCCGACAGGCCGAGTTATCTCTGGGGCTATAAATCATCCTTTGGGAGCTGCCCCTGCCAAGACCGTGGTCTTGGTATAGCGGTGCCCACCTGTATTATCAGGCCACAGAGGATATTCAGTGCCATCGATCTTGGTGGCTTCCGTTCTTTGTTTATTTTAAGTATGATAAACAAATGAGTTTTGAAGAGACCTCGCTTAGCGACATTAAATCGGAAAAAAGAATAATGAGGCGTGATGCGGAGTTTAGGCGTCAAAAGTTGGCGCGGAATGCTGGAGAGTTTGTTCCTCAACGACTGTTGGAAAACTTTACTGAAACCTGGAACCCACCGTCTTGGGCTGTAATCTCCGCTTTCTGGCCGTTTAAATCGGAATTGGACATCCGCTTATTGATCCACCATCTAAGTGGGAATGGATATTCTATAGCTTTGCCAGAAGTAACAAAGAAATGTGATCCGCTTCTCTTTAGGAAATGGACAAAAGACATCAAACTAGTGAAGGATAATTATGGTGTATTATGTCTTCCCGATAACGCTAAAATTGTGCTTCCAGATTGGCTGCTTGTGCCATTATTAGCTTTTGATAAGGCTGGGTTCAGACTTGGATATGGCGGTGGGGTTTATGATTTGACACTAGCAAAACTCAGGAAAGAAAAGAAAATATTTGCAATTGGAGTGGCTTATGACGATCAAATCGTTGAAAAGGTTCCTCGAGATCAGCATGATAGCAGACTGGACGCCATTCTAACTGAAAGACAAGTTTATATTATGGGAGATAGTAAGTAATGCGCGTCCTGTTTTTAGGCGATGTTGTCGGGCGTTCAGGTCGAACGGCGGTAGTTGAGAAACTTCCTGATTTAAAAAAAATATTACGTCCAGATTTCATTATTGTTAATGGAGAGAATGCTGCAGGTGGGTTCGGGATAACACCATCTATAAGTGAAAATTTGTTGAACTCCGGTGTTGATGTCGTTACGACAGGTAATCATGCATGGGATCAGCGGGATATAATAGAATTTATAGACCGAGAGCCAAGGCTTTTGCGGCCAATAAACTACCCTAGTACCTGTCCTGGGAGTGGTGTTGGTTTGTTTCACGCAACGAATGGCCGTTTAGTTCTTGTCATTAACGTGATGCTCCGTTTGTTTATGGACCCGCTGGACGATCCTTTTGCTGCAGTTGAAGCAGTGATAGATGACTCGCCCTTGGGGTCTGTTGCAGACTTTATCTTTGTTGACATGCACGGTGAGGCCACTAGTGAAAAGATGGCGTTTGGACATAATTTTGATGGACGTGTATCTGCTATCATAGGTACTCACACGCATATCCCAACATCTGATACTATGGTCTTGCCAACGGGCACAGCGTACCAAACTGACGCAGGTATGTGTGGTGATTATGATTCTGTCATTGGTATGAAAAAAGAAACGCCAGTTGACCGGTTTGTATCAAAAATGCCTGGTCCTAGACTAGATGCTGCCGGTGGCGATGCTACGGTTTGTGGCAGTTTTATAGTAAGTGATGACAGAACAGGGCTAGCTTTAAGTATAGAGCCAGTTCGCTTAGGGGGGCTCTTAAGTCAAGCTTTACCTTCATCCTAATATACAGCAAATGATCTATTTCAGTTCATTTTCACATAGTGCGGTAAAAACATATTATTTGAATAGCCATAATATCGCCTAATTTGCGTGATTAAACACAATAAGATAGAAATGGTATCAACGCTAGATGTGGTATGGTAATGTTTGTATACCACAATTTTGTCGTTCATTAAGCTATACGGAAACAAATATGGCCGGACATTCACAGTTTAAAAATATTATGCATCGGAAAGGTGCACAAGATAAGAAACGGGCTAAGGTTTTTACTCGCTTGATAAGAGAGCTGACAGTGGCCGTCAAAGCAGGATCCGATCCTGATGCAAACCCGGGACTTCGATCAGCTATCGCTGCCGCCCGTGCAGCAAACATGCCTAAAGACAACATAGAAAGAGTTATAAAAAAAGCCACAGGAGGGGGCGAAGAGACAAATTATGATGAAATTCGGTACGAGGGATATGGGCCTGGTGGAGTGGCTATAATAGTTGATGCTTTGACGGATAACCGAAATCGCACCGCGTCAGAAGTTCGCTCGGCGTTTAACAAATTTGGAGGTAATTTAGGCGAGACAAATAGTGTTAGTTTTATGTTTGATCGCGTTGGTTTAATTTCATATCCGTTGGACTTAGGAACGAGTGATGAGGTATTTGAGGCTGCCGTAGAAGCTGGCGCTGAAAACGTTACTTCTTCAGAGGGTTTTCACGAATTTAGTTGTTCGCCCGAGGAGTTTAATTCCGTACGAGAGCAACTTGAAGTGCATTTTGGTTCTCCTGAGTCAGCTAGCCTTGGATGGAAAGCCCATAACAACATATCGCTGACTGAAGACCAGGCGGCCACATTGATTAAACTTTTCGACACTTTGGATGATAATGAGGACGTGCAGTCTGTTTTTGCTAATTTCGAAATAAGTGATGATATAATGTCGAAACTTGTTGTCTAATGACTTTCGCGAATTCTGGTTTCTCTGGGAAGAAAAGGTTGCTTGGCCTTGATCCGGGGCTCCGTAGGACCGGCTGGGGTATCATTGATATTGACGGTAGCCGTTTGGTGCACATTGGCAATGGGGTTGTTTGTTCGACTGCAGGGCTAGATATCGCGGAACGCCTAGTGGAATTACATTCGGGTGTTTTAGATTTAGTTAAAAAATTCCAGCCAGATGAGGTGGCTGCCGAAGAAACATTTGTTAACAAGAACCCTGAGTCCACACTTAAATTAGGTTTAGCAAGAGGGTCGGTGCTTTTAGCTCCAGCTTTATCAGGAGTTTCCGTGACGGAATACGCTCCAAATCGTGTTAAGAAATCTGTCGTAGGAGCTGGACATGCAAATAAAGATCAGGTGCAAATGATGGTTAGTAGGATATTGCCTAAAGCTATCCTTTTTAATGAGGACTCAGCCGATGCTTTAGCTGTTGCAATATGTCATGCGCATTTTGCACAGAATCGCTTTTTAAATGAAAAAGTTGGTATAAGAAATCATGGAAAACTAAGCCATAACAGTACTCGATCTCGAATGAAAGAACTCATAAATGCTGCGATTTTAAAAGAAGAAAATCAATGATAGCAAAGTTATATGGAGTGTTGGACTCGATACTTGATAATGGTGCGATCATAAACGTAGGCGGAGTTGGGTATTTTATATTTGCGTCATCGAGAACTTTAATGGAGCTTGGGGCTATTGGTGATACCGTAGCAGTTCATATAGACACGCACGTCCGAGAGGACCACATCCATCTTTTTGGGTTCGTTATTGAGGATGAGCGGGCCTGGTTTCAATTATTGCAAACTGTCCAGGGTGTTGGAGCTAAGGCCGCCTTGGCAATATTATCTGCTTTGTCTACAGATGAAGTGTCGGGCTCAATAGTTGCGCAAGATAAGGCAAGCTTGTGTAGGGCTGAGGGTGTTGGGCCCAAGTTGGCGGATCGAATTCTTAACGAGTTAAAGGATAAGGTCCCAAAATTGTTAGGTTCTTTGACTCAATCATCGCAACCGCTCCAGTCGTCAACAGACCCAATGTTTACAGATGCGGTATCGGCAATGATCAACTTAGGGTATAGCCGTTTAGATGCCCATAAAACGGTTACAAATGTGCGGAAAAAAGGTGCCGATGATGAGACACTCGATCAAATTATATCAGCGAGCCTGAAGGAGCTCAGCTCGTGAGTGAATCTCAAAATAATACATCAGACCAAACGGATCGATTAATTACGGCGGAAAATAGTGAAGCCGATGTACAAGATACATCCCTTCGACCATTAAATCTATCCGAATTCATAGGGCAACAGCAACTTCGGGATAATTTAAAGGTTTTTATTGATGCTGCTCGGGGACGGCAGGAATCTATGGACCATGTGCTTTTCCATGGTCCGCCGGGGCTTGGAAAAACAACTTTGGCTCAAATTGTTGCTAGAGAACTGGGTGTGAACTTTAAAATGACGTCTGGTCCCACAATCGCTAAAGCAGGGGATCTCGCCGCTTTGCTTACAAACTTACAAGCTAGAGATGTATTGTTTATTGATGAGATTCATCGCCTTAGCCCGGTGGTTGAGGAAGTTCTTTACCCCGCAATGGAGGATTTTCAGCTTGACTTAATTATAGGGGAAGGGCCGGCGGCAAGATCTTTAAGGATAGATTTAGCGCCCTTTACGCTTGTCGCTGCCACTACAAGGTCAGGGTTAATGACGACACCGCTTCGTGAACGTTTTGGCATTCCAATGCGGCTACAATTTTATAACAACGATGAACTCTGTAAAATAATAATGCGAGCCGCGAAATTATTATCTCTCGAAGTGACGAATGACGGAGCAGATGAAATCGCTCGGCGTTCTAGAGGTACGCCTAGAGTGGCTGGCAGACTACTCCGACGAGTGCGTGATTTTGCGGGTGTAGCCGGTACACTAAAAATTGGCGCTAAGGCTGCCGATGCTGCCTTAAATAGGTTGGAAGTCGATGCTCGTGGCTTAGATACGATGGATCGCAGATACTTGCGCTGTATCGCAGATAATTATGGAGGCGGTCCCGTTGGTGCCGAGACACTAGCTGCAGCATTATCGGAGCAACGTGATGTTATTGAGGAGGTGATTGAACCATACTTGCTGCAACAAGGTTTGATTGGCCGAACTCCTAGAGGCCGCGTGCTGTCTTCTTCTTCATACGAATACCTGGGGCTACCCGCTCCTAATCCGTCTAATCAACTAGATATGTTAAGTGCAAGGTCTGGACAGACAATGGGTGGTGACGACTTAGATGGATAATCGTGACGTCCGCAATCCTAGTTCAGGTTGCTGGATAAGCAATATACATAAATTGAGAATTCGTGTTTATTATGACTCAACAGATGCTGGAGGCATCGTTTATCACTCTCAATATTTATCTTTTGCGGAACACGCAAGAACTGAAAGTTTGAGGCTCTGTGGGATTAATCAAATTAATATATTGGAAAATCAAGGGGTTTCCTTTGCTGTGCGCCATTGTGCAATTGACTATAAGCAGCCGGCACGACTGGATGATTTAATCGAAGTGCAAACTATATTTGGTTCTACCAGTGGAGCAAGAATTGCAGTAAAGCAAACTATTTTTAAAGTAGAAAATAATATTTTAGACGTTAACTGGTTAGCACAATTGGATGTAAATCTGGCGTGTATAAACAATGGTGGAAAAGCGACCCGCTTTCCTGCGCGAGTAAGGCAAGTGATTTTGGATAAGATAACAAGTACATAAATTGTAAAGGATGTTGAGGCGTATGGAACAGGCCGTGGTAGATAGTGTTCAACTTAGTGGCTCTGTAGAGCTCGATCTAAGTATTATTGGGTTGTTTTTGTCAGCGGATATAATTGTCAAAATCGTTATGGTTGGTCTACTAGGAGTTTCAGTCTGCTCTTGGGCGATCATTATAGACAAGTCTCTAAAAATTAAGGGTTTAAGATCGAGTTCACGCTTATTCGAAGATATGTTTTGGTCGGGTGGCTCATTGGAAGATTTATACGATCAGATTGGTAACGTTCCTACTGATCCAATGTCGTCAGTTTTTTCAGAGGCTATGAAAGAATGGCGCCTTTCTAAAACACGGGGATTGGTATCTAAGGGCGAAGAGGCGCGGGCTAGTTTAAGAGAAAGAGTTCAACAGAAAATGAACCTAACTATTGATAGAGAAATAGAGCAGCTGGAGAAAAATATGTCGTTCTTAGCCTCTGTGGGTTCTACAGCGCCGTTTGTTGGCTTATTTGGCACGGTTTGGGGTATTATGGATGCATTTCAATCGATAGCCGCTACGAAAACAACAGCTCTATCTGTTGTTGCTCCAGGAATTGCTGAGGCATTATTTGCGACGGCTCTAGGTTTGGTAGCCGCCATTCCTGCAGTAATAGCTTATAATAAAATTAGCCATGATCTTGATCGATTCTCCCAGCGTTTAGAGGGGTTCTCTGCTGAGTTTATCTCCATCCTCTCGAGACAACTCGACGAAGGGGCATAGAAATGGCTATAAATTCTCCTAAGAGGGCGAGTAATAGGCGCAGTAAAAGCCAACCCATGAGCGATATCAACGTCACTCCTTTTGTTGATGTTATGTTAGTTCTGTTAGTTGTATTTATGGTTACAGCTCCACTCTTAGTTTTGGGGATCCCAGTGCAACTCCCAAAAGTAGGAAAAGAGTATATAATAGCTGATGATGATACTCCACTAAATGTCGAGATAGACAAGAGAAAAAGAATTTATGTAAACAAAACTGAAATACTTTTATCATCATTGACCCCCCAATTAATGCGAATAAAGTCAGTGAATCCAAAAGTAAAAGTTCATTTACGTGGAGATGCGAGACTAAACTATGGTGCCATTGCCGTCGTTGCTGGAGAAATCCGTAATGCCGGAATACAGGTAATAGCTTTGAGAACTGACTTGGCTAGTTTGAAAAATGAAATAGAAACTTTCCCTGTCAATATAGCCAAACCAAAATCAGTAAATACTGGAGGGTGATTTTGTATGAGGTTAGGCGTAATCCTCTCTCTTGGTTTGCATATGCTGGTTGTTGCAATAACCTGGTTTGGTCTTCCTCATTTGCGTCGAGATCCGCCATTATTGGATGATATTATTTTTGTAAAAATTACAGAAATAGCAGAGGTGACAAATGTACCGCCAGTATCTGAGAGTAAGAAGCCTAAACAAAAGCAAATAGCGAAACCAAAAGTACCAAGAAATAAGCCAAAAGCACCAATTTTGCAAAAAAAACGTATATCAAAAAAAGAGCAGATAATTCCTAAGGTAAATAAAAAGTCTCCTGAAATAGTACCAAAACCCAAGAAAAGGAAGAAAAATAGTGTGCTTTCGGAGGTTTCAAAACCAAAAAAGAAACCCAGTCAACCTAGAGAGAGATCTATAGTAAAAAAGAAACCACCCCCCCCCAAAAGGCCTATGAAAAAAAAGTTTACGAGCTTACTGAAGGACTTGAAGAAAGAAAAAACGAATCGATCTGATATTAAAAAAAGCCTTGCAGATAGATTAAGAGAGGCTTCACGAAATCGGAATAATCAGTCTTTTAAACCTAAAGAAAATGTAACTATTGGGGAAATAGATTTAGTTCGGCAGCAAATCAGCCAATGTTGGAATATAACTTCTGGTGCTCGCCAGGCAGATGCTTTAAGTGTTGAAATAGAGATGAAAATGAACCCAGATGCCACTGTAAGACAAGCTAGTGTTGTTGACTCTATCAGAATGAACTCTGATCCTTATTACAGAGCCGCTGCAGAGAGTGCTTTGCGGGCTCTTAGTCACCCGGATTGCATCCCTTTAAAACTTCCTTTGGACAAATACTACATGTGGAAATCATTCACATTTAACTTCGATCCAAAGAATATGTTACAGTAACTTACGGAGTGAAAATAATGTCAAAAATTCATATGATTAGCTATAGAGCCATAAGGCTAAGTTTTTTAGCGCTATTTTTGTCATTTTCTCTCAACCTTGAAATAGCTTTTGCTGATCTCAGGATAGACGTGACACAGGGCCGCGCTGATCCAATGCCAATAGCAATCAATAATCTGTTTGGCGTGAATAAGGAATATAGCCAGGTCGGAAAAAATATAGCTGAAGTTATTTCGGCAAATTTAGAAAGAACTGGTTTATTTGCGCCGATAGAAAAGAAAGCCTTTATAAAGGAAGTGGCAGGATTAGATACACGCCCAACGTTTACAAATTGGAAAGTGCTCAATGCTCAAGCCATGGTTCATGGTCGTGTAGTCATAAAAGATGACGGGCGGTTAAATGTTCAATTCCGGTTGTGGGATGTATTTGCAGAGCAGCAGATGGTTGGAAATGCTTATTTTACGACGCCACAAAATTGGCGTCGCATTGCCCACATAATGTCGGACTTGATATATAAAAGAATTACGGGTGAGAACGGCTATTTCGATACCAGGATAGTTTATATTTCAGAGAGTGGTCCAAAGGATAAGCGTCAAAAACGGCTCGCTATAATGGATCAAGATGGGGCCAATCATCGGTTTTTGACTGATGGAGCAGATTTGGTTCTCACCCCGAGGTTTTCGCCGACGATGCAAGAAATTACCTACTTGGGATATTACAATAAAAAACCAAGAGTCTATATTTTTAATATTGATACAGGGCAACAAGAAGTTCTTGGCGATTTTCCAGGAATGACTTTTGCTCCACGGTTTTCTCCAGATGGAGCAAAAGTGATAATGAGCATCGCCAAAAGTGGCGTTACGGATATTTATACTATGGCTTTGGCGGATCGAAGAGTTACTAGGTTAACTAATAGTCCTGCGATTGATACTTCACCCACTTATTCTCCTGACGGTAAGCGAGTGGTTTTTAATTCTGACCGAGGTGGATCACAGCAAATTTATGTCATGAATTCCGATGGGTCGTCTATTAAAAGAATCAGCTTTGGCGATGGGCGATATGCCACACCCGTTTGGTCCCCAAGAGGGGATTTAATTGCTTTTACAAAAATGCGTAAAGGCCGCTTTTCTATTGGAGTCATGCGACCTGATGGTAGTGGAGAACGTATTTTAACAAGTGGCTATTTGGTTGAGGCTCCAACCTGGTCTCCAAATGGTCGTGTGCTGATGTTTTTCAAACAAATGCCTCCTAAAGCAAATGGTAAAAATGGTCCCGTGAGGCTATTTTCTATAGATCTGACAGGTTTTAATGAGCGTGAAATTATTACACCGTTGGATGCTTCTGACCCTGCTTGGTCACCATTAAACAACTAGAAAACGGAAAAATATGAATTTTAAACCAATTTCCGACTGTTTTAGGTTTATTTTCAGTGCGTAATCGTATACGTGTCTACAAACTTGTTTTTTTTCAACCATTAATTGTGTAAGGTTTTCTTGTGGTCTTCGTAGACTTCATCTGAATTGTTTGAGGGGTTAAATCATGCGACTTAATATTCTAAGCTTAGTTGCTATGTTTTCGTTATTGGCAGCTTGTGCCCAAGATCAGAATATGGCGGATAGTTCCAGCGGAAGTGGAAGTGCGAGCAATAATCAAACGGCCTCCAGCAGTAGCGGAAGTTCTTCTTCCGGCGTATCTTATGGGACAGTCCCAGGTTCAAAAGAAAATTTTATATCCGAAGTAGGGGATCGGATCTTTTTTGGTTATGACAAGTCAGATTTAACAATGGATTCTCAAGCCACCTTAGATCGTCAGGCAGCCTGGTTGCAAAAATATCCAAGTGTTAGAGTATCTATAGAGGGGCATTGCGATGAACGCGGCACACGCGAGTACAACCTGGCTTTAGGGGAACGTAGAGCTAGTGCAACTAAAGATTATCTAGTCGCACGTGGCATCGATGGTGGAAGGATAAGTACAATCAGTTATGGCAAGGAAAAGCCCGTCTCTTTGGGTAATGACAAAGCTTCGTGGAGCCAGAATAGACGGGGTGTTACAGTAGTTCAATAAGTTGCACATTTGTGGATTAAGGGCGTCATACTGAAATAGCACAGTTGGCGCCTTATTTCTGACATAAAAATCCTATTTTCTTGAATAATACAGTCTTTAATTGATTAGGCGAACTATTCGGATGCCCCAAAAATATACATGGGTTTTAATTGCTTTATTAATGCTGTCTTTCACGGCAGTGGCATCCAGCCAGTCCAGTAATGATGTGCTAAATAGAATAAACCGATTAGAAGCTGAAATGGGCGATTTAAACCGGCATTTATTCTCGAAGGAAGGATCCTCACAAAAGCCTCTTAACCCAGCGGCTTTTGAAAATAAACAACCTACTGTCCCTGGTAAATTAAGAAGAAGTCCAAACACCGCAGTTTATAATACAGTCAAATTGCAAAAGCTGGAAACGCTTGTGCGCTCTCTTAAGGGAGAGTCTGAGAAATTGAATAATCGTATCGATAAACTTGTGTCGGACCTTGATAGACGTCTAGCTGCGCTAGAAACAATTTCTGAATCTTCAGATAAAAATTTAACTAGCCGGAGAGATGAAAAAATTAAAGTTGGAGGAAATTATACTAAACCGTCTAAAACAGGCGTTCTTGGATACCTCCCGGGCCCCCGTATTGAGGATCAGTTAAAACAATCTGAAGCCGAGAAGTTTGCGGCCTCGGTAGGATCAATTCCTGCTAAAAAACAATTGAGATTATTACCCAAAGGCGGTCCTAATGAACGTTATAAATTTGCGTTTGAGTATCTGAGAAAGCGTGAATACAAACGTGCAGAGTTGGCATTACTCGAGTTCATCGAATTTCATCCTAATGATCCATTAGCAGGGCATGCGATGTATTGGCTCGGGAAATCTTACTATATTAGAGGATTATATGATAAAGCTGCGGATACTTTTATAACAAGTTATGAGAAATACTCTTCGAATCCAAAGGCGCCAGATAGTCTATTAAGCCTTGGTTTTTCACTTGTACGTTTGAATCGTTCAGAGGACGCTTGCCTAGCTTTTGGCCAATTACTAAATGAGTTTTCCAGTCTGCGATCATCAACGAAACAACAGGCTATTGCAGAAAGCAAAAGGATTGGTTGCAAGGATTGAAGGATGTCGATTGAAACGCCCTTCACCAATGGTTTGACAACTTCAGTACAACGGAAAGAATTCTCAAATTTAATATCTGCTTGTGGCACTGTAAAGAACTCAACCCATCTAGCGGTGGGTGTCTCAGGTGGTGCGGATAGCATGGCGCTTTGCATACTATCAAATGAATGGGGTCGTTTGAATGGTGTTTCTGTTACAGCGTTAGTTGTTGATCACGGTCTTCGTCAAAATTCTTCATTAGAAGCCATTAAAGTTTCCTCTTGGCTTAAACAATTAAAAATTAACTTTGATATTCTCACAATAAAAAAAAACCAACCAATAACAAGAATTCAGGAATTAGCCCGAACTTGGAGGTTTTCAGCTTTTAATCAGTGGTGCCGAGCAAATGGTGCTGATACAGTTCTATTGGGACATACGTTAGAAGATCAAATAGAGACAATTTTTATGCGTATTCTTGCTAATACAGGCCCAGATGGACTGAGTGGAATTCGAAACTACACCAGGATTGCTGGGTTAAATATAGCCCGGCCTCTTTTATCTGTGACGAAAAAAAGGCTTATAGCTACATGCCATCAGTATAATCAGGTTTGGATTGAAGACCCTAGCAACACAGATGTTAAATTTACGAGAGTTGTTTTACGTAATCTACAACCTAAAATCGAGCAAGTTGGTCTGTCAAAAAGGCACGTTGAGCGGTATGCCAAAGCGATGGGACGCATGCGGGATGTGCTTGATAAGATTTGCTATGATTTGGTCAAAGGTTTTGGTGAGGTCTCTAACGCTGGGTTTTTGCGATTAGATTCGTTACGTCTCTCAGAAATACCTCTGGAAATAAGGGGATTGCTGATGGGGCGAATATTAAAATCTATCGGGGGTATCGCGCGACCAGTGCGAAAAAAACGCATTGTTAGGCTATGCCAGGATTTAACAGATAGAAGTGTATTAAAAATGACATTAGGTGGATGCATAATTCATAAATCAGAAAATGGTAGTGTATTATTTTATAGAGAGTATTTTAAATGCGCGCCACCTATCTTGGCGTTAACAGAGCATCTAACTCGATGGGATAATAGATTTGAGGTTTTGCGAGTAGATGAAACGGATGGGTATATCGAAAAGCTTGGATATCATGGTTGGTCACAGATCAAGATGGGTAAAAAAGTTTTTGGAGATTTAAATTTCCTGTTGAAGATACCTTTTGGTGCGAGATTATCTTTACCCATGGTTCGACACCTTGACGGAACGCTGTTGATACCCCACTTTGTAGGTAATATTGATGCTGGCGTTAAGTCAGGGTATGGTTTACCGATTGCACAGTTCAAGCCTGACGAAGAATGGTTCTGTGATTTGGTTTTTATGTGTGAAGATAAGAAAAAAATAGATAGTAAACCATCAATACGAGATGGTTCGTTGAAAAAACTAGACTAGCCAAAGGGAATGTCGTGTGAATAGGTTTGGTAAGAATATAGCTTTGTGGATAGTGATTGGCGTTTTACTGGTAGCGTTATTCAATCTTTTCCAAAATAATACATCGCGAGGAAACTACTCCAGCTTAGCTTTCTCTGATTTCCTGGCTGAGGTAGAACAAGGCCGGATAAATGAAGTCACCATACAAGGGAATACGATAAAGGGATATTTTAATGATGGTCGCGCTTTCACAACCTACACACCAAATGATCCTGGTATCGTTGATAGATTACGTGAAGGTAATGTGCGCATTTCGGCAGCCCCTAAAGAAGAAGGGATGTCTGGTCTACTAGGAATACTTATTTCATGGTTTCCTATGCTCTTATTTATAGGTGTGTGGATCTTCTTCATGCGGCAGATGCAGGGTGGTGGTGGAAAAGCTATGGGGTTTGGAAAAAGCAAGGCCAAACTTTTAACTGAAAAATTGGGTCGTGTAACTTTCGACGATGTTGCCGGAATAGATGAAGCGAAAACTGAACTCGAGGAGATAGTTGAATTCCTTAAAGATCCGCAAAAATTCCAAAGATTAGGAGGGAAAATACCCAAGGGTTGTCTGCTAGTGGGTCCCCCCGGTACGGGCAAAACTCTTCTAGCAAGAGCGATAGCTGGTGAAGCTAATGTTCCTTTCTTTACAATATCTGGATCTGACTTTGTTGAGATGTTTGTAGGGGTTGGTGCCAGCCGTGTTCGAGACATGTTTGAACAGGGTAAAAAAAATGCACCATGCATCATATTTATTGATGAAATAGATGCTGTTGGTCGACATAGGGGTGCTGGTCTGGGGGGTGGAAATGATGAACGAGAGCAGACACTGAACCAATTGTTAGTTGAGATGGATGGGTTTGAGGCGAATGAGGGCGTTATTCTTATTGCTGCTACTAACCGTCCGGATGTCTTGGATCCTGCATTATTACGCCCGGGTCGGTTCGATCGTCAGGTAGTTGTGCCGAATCCTGATATTCTGGGAAGAGAACGAATATTGAAGGTTCATATGCGTAAAGTACCTCTGGCTCCTGATGTAGAGGCCAGAACAATTGCCCGTGGAACTCCAGGGTTTTCCGGTGCGGATTTGGCGAACTTAGTTAATGAAGCGGCATTGTTGGCAGCGCGAAAAGGTAAACGAGTTGTATTTATGAGTGAGTTCGAGGAGGCCAAGGATAAGGTCATGATGGGCTCAGAGCGGCGATCAATGGTAATGACTGATGAGGAAAAAAAGCTCACGGCTTACCATGAGGCTGGCCATGCGGTAGTAGCTTTGCACTGTGAAGATTCAGACCCAATACACAAAGCGACAATTATCCCCAGAGGACGGGCCTTAGGGATGGTCATGCGTTTACCTGAGGGGGATAGGATTTCCTTATCCAAGGCAAAAATATATGCTGACTTAAGAGTGGCGTGTGGTGGGAGAATCGCAGAAGAGATGATTTTCGGTGAAGAGAAAATTACGACCGGGGCATCATCTGACATAAAAATGGTCTCTGATATGTCGCGGCGTATGATAACAGAGTGGGGTATGAGTGAAAAACTTGGATTTTTAGCCTATGGTGCTGATCAACAGGAGGTTTTTCTTGGACATTCGGTAACGCAAACTAAGAATAATTCTGACGCAACAGCAAACGCTATTGACGAGGAAACCCGTCGTATTATTGACAATGCCTACAAAGATGCTTCGGATATTTTGAAAAAAAATAAAGATCAATTAGAAACCGTAGCAAGGGGTTTATTAGAATATGAGACTTTGTCAGGCGCTGAAATAGACGCTTTAATCAGCGGTGATACTTTGTCGAAAACTAAACCCGGCGATGACTCTCCAAAGTCCAATGGAGGCACTCGTTCTTCCGTGCCGACGGGTGGTGGAGATAGTCAAACTGAGAATGGTTTAGAGCCAGATCCGCAATTAGGCGATTAAAAGATAATTTTATGCGTAAAATTATCAAATTAGCCGCGCCCCCGCGCGGCTTTTTTGATTCAAAGAGAACCCGTCTTTATTGTAGGCCGATCGATTTAATTTATAATACAAAAGACGACCAGTATAATCTTGATTGTTTCAACCAATCTCTTGTTGGGGGGAATATGTCGTTTAAGGACATCGAGATTATATTGCGGGATGAAAGTAATATTTACGCATTCAGAACATCCATTGAAACGGCAAGAGAATGGGGATTAGCTGAAGGGTGTTCAGAGACGATTGATAAACTTATGCTTAATATAGCAGGTCGGCGCGCTGGAATGTTGAGCCTAAGAAATGACAATACTCCACTTCTAATGGGCGTGGTAAATGCATCTCCTGATAGTTTTTATGATGGAGATGCTAGTTTAGGTGGGCAATCTGTTATTGCTCGTGCTCATTCTTTGATAGAGGAGGGAGCAGATATTATAGATATTGGAGGGGAGTCAACAAGGCCCGGCTCAAAACCAATAAGTGTCTCGGAAGAGATAGATAGAGTAATAAGTGTAATAGAAAATGTTAGAGGTTTTGGTGTTCCAATTAGCATTGATACTTCTAAATCGTCAGTTATGCAGGCTGCTCTTGCAGCAGGGGCATCAATTATTAATGATATTTCCGCTCTTACAGGTGACCCTAAAAGTTTAAATATAGCAGTTAAATCCCGGGTGCCTGTCATTCTGATGCATATGCGCGGTACCCCTCTGACAATGCAGAAAAATCCTAAATATGACAATCCTTTATTAGATGTATATGATTATCTGCAATGGCGTATTTCTCTTTGTACGAAGGCTGGGATTTTACCGGAAAATTTGATTGTAGATCCAGGTATAGGGTTTGGGAAAAATGATGAACAAAATTTGTCTATCTTAAGACGTGTAAGCTTGTTTCATAGTTTAGGTCTTCCAGTTATGCTGGGTGTATCTCGGAAATCAATGATTGGTAATTTGAGTGGTGGAGAACCGGCAGATAAAAGACTACCTGGGTCTCTGGCTACAGCGCTTTTTGCTGCCGCAGAAGGTATCCAATTCTTGAGAGTACATGACGTCAGTGAAACAAAACAAGCTCTTCGTATCAAGCAAGTCCTAACTGACACTTTTTAAGTGAAGAGATAATTTCAGCATCGATGTAAAGAGCCATGTGTGTTACAAATTAATCTGCATAACATAAATGGTTATATGTTGGATTTAGTCGTATGATTCGTAAGATTTTTGGAACGGACGGGGTTCGCGGGACGGCTAATAAAGAGCCGATGACAGCTGAGACGGCGTTGAAGATAGCAATGGCTGCGGGACGGTATTTTGCACCAGAACCTGGTAAACAAAGACCCCTAGCAGTGATTGGAAAAGACACACGACTTTCTGGTTATATGCTTGAACCGGCGATGGTGGCTGGATTTACAGCCATTGGTATGGATGTGATTTTAGTAGGCCCGATGCCAACGCCTGGAGTAGCTATGCTCACGCGGTCTTTACGGGCGGATTTGGGAGTAATGCTGTCAGCGTCCCATAATCCATTTTATGACAATGGGATTAAATTGTTTGGCCCAGATGGATATAAACTCTCAGATGAAATAGAGTTTTGTATTGAAGAATTAATTAATAGTATTCCCGATGGTAATAGGGCTAGTCCCAAATCGCTAGGGCGGGCCAAGCGACTTGATGATGCAGCTGGAAGATACGTGGAGATAGCTAAAGGTACTTTTCCCAAAGGGTTAACCTTAGGTGGGCTTAAAATAGTTGTCGACTGCGCAAATGGTGCCTCTTACAAATTAGCACCAAAAGTCTTTTTTGAATTAGGTGCGGAGGTGATCCCAATAAGTGTTGAACCAAACGGTTTTAATATAAATGAGCAGTGTGGTGCCACTGCGCCCTCAAATATTCAACAGGCTGTCCTTACAAATAAAGCGGATGTTGGCATTGCATTGGATGGTGATGCGGACCGTTTAGTTCTTGTTGACGAGTTAGGAAATGTTGTCGATGGAGATCAAATAGTGGCCGCGATCGCAACAGCCTGGCAATCGACTGGTCGATTAAAAGGAAATAATATTGTTGGCACTGTTATGTCTAACTTGGGTCTAGAAAAGTACTTAAAAAGTATTAATTTGACTCTAGACCGTGCTGATGTTGGAGATAGATATGTTTTAGAGCACATGCAAGCTAGCGGTTCGAATTTAGGAGGAGAACAGTCGGGACATATTATCTTGAGTGATTATGCCACTACAGGAGATGGCGTTATTGCTGCATTACAAATGTTGGCCATCGCTGTTCAGGAGGGGAAAACGATCAGTGAAGTTACTGGTCTATTTGATCCGTTACCGCAATACTTAAAAAATATTAAAATAGAGAAAATAAATCCATTAGATAGTTCTTTGGTAAACGATGCAATAAGAAGAGGGCAACGATACCTTGGTCATAATGGAAGAGTACTGATTAGAAAATCAGGAACAGAGCCTTTGATCCGGGTAATGGCCGAGGGTGAGGACGAAGATATAGTAAGAAAAATTGTTGATGATATAAGTAAAGAAATTCAACAAGCCACAATCAAAAATAGTTAGGTTTAAGCTCGGTGATAGATCCTCAATTATATACTCCTATGACTGGCCGAATTCTAATTTGTGCGGGGTCCGACTCGGGTGGTGGAGCGGGAATACAAGCAGACATTAAGACAGTTACAGCTTTAGGAGGTTTTGCGAGCACAGCCTTAACGGCTCTGACGGCACAAAACACTACAGGTGTATTTTCAATCCAGGAAGTTCCAGTAAGCTTTATTGCAGAACAAATGCGTGTGGTATTGAGTGACTTAGGTGCGGATTGTATTAAAACTGGAATGCTTCATAATGTTGAGGTGATTGAGATAGTCGCCGAGGTTATAGAACGGGAAGTACTTAATACATATCTCGTTGTTGATCCGGTTATGGTAGCTAAAGGAGGCCATCGATTGTTAGATGTATCGGCCTTGGATGCGCTCAAATCCCTCATGGTTACAAAGGCTGATCTATTAACTCCCAATATTCCAGAGGCTGAGTTATTAACGGGATTGAATATAACAGATTTAGATGGTATGCGACGCGCAGCTTATAAGGTTTTGGAGTTGGGTTCGAAGGCAGTTCTTTTAAAAGGTGGGCACTTAGACAGCGAATTTTTAACTGATTTGCTTGTGACCGAAAATAGTGAACAAATATACAATGGACCGAGACTGAATACAAAACATACGCATGGGACAGGATGTACAATGGCGTCGGCTATCGCTACTTGTATAGCGCAGGATTATCCATTGGGAGAAGCGGTTCAAAGAGCTCGAGACTTTGTGTTCA
>MDSX01075340.1_pt1 | contig 33088 bp, 27 predicted proteins | sample 811141 | NCBI WGS metagenome assembly MDSX01 (sample SAMN05326642, study PRJNA326480) | marine metagenome | isolation source: seawater | place: Atlantic Ocean: South East | collected 2010
CATGCTGTCGCGCCATTTGCGGACGACTCCGAGACGCTGGCGCTCTGGCATTTTGATACACTCGTGTCGGGCACGGATTACGAAGACGACACTTCTGTGGCGGGGCGTGCGGCGCTGGATGCGGTGGTGCATGTGGATAGCACCGCAGGGATCACTGAGATTGCGGACGGCAAGTTTGGCAAGGCGATCCGCTGTGAGCCTGTGGAAGGGGATCAATTCATGATGTCAGGTTCTGACTTATGGCCAGCTGGTTTGGGATCGTTTCGTTATCAGGGATGGATTCGTCTGAACCCTGGCGATACTGGCGGATACCTCTGTCACGTCTATGACCAAGTTTACCTAAGTGTAACGACATCGACTTTGACTTTTAGAATCAATCGATCTGGCGATCTCTTGGACGACAGTGCTGTGAATCAAATCGAACTGTCGGCGCAGATCGACGACTCCAATGATTGGCAATATATCGAGGCGGTCTACGATGGTGATCGTATGCAGTTGGTGACGGAGGTGGAAACGGTATCCGCGCCGGGCATTGGTTTGTTCGTTCCGGATCGGCGTAATGTCTACATCGGCTCACGTAAGAATAAGAATAACTATATCGGTGACATGGACGAGGTGAAGCTGTCCGCCTTCATGCCGGATCCAGTCGTGGTGGCCGGTAGCGCCCAACACTTGCAGCAGTCGGATCCGGATATCGCAACCAATACGATCACGAATTTTTCGCCAGCGATCGGTGAGCATTGTAAACTGGTGCTCACTGCGAGCTGGGAAAGCGGCACTTCTGGCATTGCCAGTGTCACCTATGGCGGTGGATCGTTTAGCGAAGCCGTAAGTAGTGATGGCGCACGGCAGAGCTCGATCTGGTATCTGGATTTGGATGCGCAGCCGCCGAGCAGCGGCGATGTGGTCGTTACCTTTAATGCACCGACGGATTCCCGCATCGGCGTGCTCAGCCTAGAGAATGCGGCCACGGGCGTGCCGGTTGACACGGCTGCCGATACGGCGGTGACCACGCTGACTTTAACGGCTGCGGCTCATAATTCCTTGTCGGTGGGTGTTTACACCGAGAATGGCAACCTTGCATTGAGTTCGGATTTTGCCAACACACTCTATTCCGGCAACAGTGGTTCTTCGGTCGGCAACGCCGGCTATCAGCTTGAGGCCGTTGCGGGCGCGCATGGCTATAATTGGACTGCGGACAACAACTCCTCCGCGAGCGTTGTCGCCAATTTTACTCCGGCCTCGTTCAGTGCTGCGGAACTCGCGGATGACGATGCAGATGGCATAGCGGACCTGTGGGAGCTTGAGCAGTTCGGAAATTTAAGTTTCAGCAGTCAAAGCAGTAACGCCGATGGGGATCCTTGGACGGATCTTGAAGAGTTCAATGCCGGCACCGATCCGTGGGATCCGGCGTCGCGCTTTGAGGTGAGCGGAATGACTGCCGAGTCGATCGCTTGGCAGGCGGTGCAGGGGAAAACCTATCGCGTGCTGTCGACCGAAGACCTGACTGAAGAATGGGGCGTCGAAGCCACCGGACTGCAGGGCGATCCGCCGGAAAGCAGCTATTTCTTTGACGCCGACCCCGTGCAGAAATTTTTCAAAATCGAAATCGAATGAAGATGAAAGGGATCCGTGTTGTTTGCTGGCTATTCCTTACACTAGTAGGTGTATTCGCAGCAGAACGTCCAAATATCGTGCTAATCTTAACGGATGATCAGGGCTACGGCGATGTTGGCTTTAACGGGAACCCGATTGTGCAAACGCCGATTTTGGATGCCTTTGCTTCGGACGCGGTGGTGTTTGACCGCTTCTATGCCAACCCGGTCTGTTCGCCCACGCGTGCGGCATTGATGACCGGGCGCACTGCCTATCGCACTGGAGTGCTCGAAACGCAGGAGGGGCTTTCAATATTGCCGCCCTCAGAGCTGACGATCGCCGAGGCGCTGAAGAACGCTGGCTATCGTAGCGGACTGTTTGGTAAATGGCACCTGGGCGATAACGCGCCAGCGCGCCCGATGGATCAAGGTTTTGATCGTTCATTGATACATGTCGCCGGGATGATTGGTGCGCCTTACAGTCCGCTGGATGCGCAGTCGTATTTTGATCCAGTGTTGATCGATGACGGTGTGGAGCGACGCTTCGAGGGCTACTGTGCAGATATTTTTACCGATGCAGCCATCGACTTTATCAATGCGGCGGATGATCAACCGTTCTTTATCTATCTAGCGCAGAATACTCCGCATCATCCACTGACCGTTGCCGATCGCTATGCGCAGCCGTATCGCGATGCCGGATTGAGCGAAGAGTCCGCTCGCTACTATGGGATGATTACCAATTTGGATGACAACTTCGGACGCTTGTTCGATGCCTTGGATGCCAAGGGGGAGCTGGACAATACGGTGATTGTGTTTCTCGGGGACAACGGCACCTCCAGTTTGCATAAGCAGGAGGACTTGTGGAGCTGTGGGTTACGTGGTCGTAAGACCTATGTTTATGAGAACGGTGTGCGTGTGCCTATGTTTATTAAAGTCCCCGGCGCGCAGGGCTTGGGGCAGCGCTTGGATACACTGGCATCGGTGGAAGATGTGATGCCGACGATTCTCGAACTATGTGGAGTCGAGCCAACCAGCAATCTCGATGGAGTGAGTCTGCTGCCATTGCTTGCAGGCGATACACTGCCGCAGCGCTCGTATTTTGTGCAATTTCACCGCGGGCAACCACTGGATCGCTATCGAAATGCTGCAGCGATTACCGAGCGTTGGAAACTGGTGCAACCCGTAGGGCGGGGTGGGGAGGCCTTCTCTGCCGATGCTGCGTGCTTTGAACTGTATGATCTCGAGAATGACCCGCAGGAGCAGCACGACCTGGCGGCAGAGCATCCGGAGATCGTTGCACAATTAAAGGCCGACTACGACGCATGGTTTGACGATGTGACCCGCGAAACACTGGAGCCGGTTCGCACCTGGATCGGCAGTGAAGTACAAAATCCAGTGCTGCTGACCCGTCAGGATTGGATCGGTGGCGGTCTGTTTGATGGCGATCTTGGGCACTACGAATTGGATGTCAAAAGTGCGGGCAGCTATCGGATTACCTGTCGCTGGAGCAAGCTGCTGAAAGAGGCGCATCCCGTGATCTTGAAATTGAACGACCGTGTATTGAAAAACCAAATACTGTATGCCGAATCGGAGTGTCGCTACGAATCGGTCGTACTTCCAATGGGTCCATGCCGTTTAGAGGCATCGGTCGAAATCGAGGGCGAGCCAATGGGCTTCCGCTTTATTACAATTGAAAAACTAGATGAAAATGAAGCTCACTTATAAAATTATCCAATTCGTCGTAGGCACGGCACTGCTGTTAGTGTCGAGTGTGCGAGCGGATACTTTAGCGGAGCAGGCCCAGCAGGTGCTGGATCAGACAGAAACACGGCAGCGGGGGACACTCGAGTCCTTGCTGCGCGATCCCTATCCGCCGAAGAAATCGACGGGTGGTCCGAGCTTATGGCATTATGAGAATTTTGCGCTGGCCGCTTACGGCCTGAACGAGCGCACCGAAGAGGCCGATGCCGGCCTCTTAAGGCTGCAGCGTGAGCTCTTCCCTGAGGCGAACGCGCACTTTGAAGCGGGCGCAATCCATTGGCACGCCTATTTGCAGCAACGAATTTATTGGCTCTATTCGAGCCGCAGTGAACATTTTCCCAGCCGCATGAGTGTGGCTGCTGAGAATGCGATCCTCGAAATGCTCTGGGAGTGGGCGGGGCCTGTGTGCCGCAAAGAGTTCGCCGATCTGGACAAGGTCTGGTGGGTCTGGGGCAGTGAAAACCACCACTTGATGGCATGGGTCAGCTTCTGGGGCGCGGCGCAGATATTTGAAGAACACCCCGATTATATGAATCGCACCTATAGTGATGGCACGACGCCGGCTGAGATGGCCGCGGCCTTTGACGACTATTTTAAACACTATGCCAGTGAACGTGCAGCGAAGGGATTACTCGTCGAGATTGCATCGCCGACCTACGTGAAGTATTCACTCAACACATTTTACAACCTGTATGACTTTGCGGATGATCCTGTTCTGAAAGAGCGCATGGGTATGTTGCTCGATTTGTATTGGGCGGACTGGGCGATCGAACAAATCGATGGGGTGCGTGGTGGTAGTCGGCATCGCAGCTATGCCGGGCGTGCCTCGAACCAGCAGACCGGTGGCGCCGAGGCGGCATGGTATCACTTCGGTCTCGGTGTCGAGGCCAGCAAGCATCCGGGCACGATATGTGCCGCGACTACGTTTTGGCGCCCATCGCCAGTCGTGCTGGCCTTGGCCCTCGACGCAGACAAGCGTGAGCCGTATGGCATCGCCTCACGCCGTCCGGGGCGATCCGCAGGTAGTGAACCGATGAACTATATGCAGGATACTAGCAACCCCCTCTATAATGAAAGAGGTATCAATCGCCTCGCTTCAGATGGTGGGTCGTTGCTACGCACTTCTTGGGTGACGCCTGATTTTGTTTTAGGGATGAGTCAGGTCGAGCCACTGCCACGTGCGGCCTGGTGGGCGGCCAGTGGTCAAAATCGTTGGAACGGTGTCATCTTTGCCGGGCACCCGACGGCACGAATCTTTACCCAGCGCCACAAGCCGAAGCGTGGCAGCGTCTATAATGCAGAGTGGGGCGTGCAGAATAAGGGCGTGATGATCTTGCAACGTTTGCGTGCCAGCAATGGGACGGGGCAAATGATTTGGTTTGATCATGCGCTCAAGCGTGTCGAACGCGACGAGTGGATTTTTGTCGGAGCACCGCAGGCCTATGCCGCAGTGCGGATTGCGAAAGGTGGCGGTGTGTGGCGCGAGGATTCGTTGGCACAGCGACGCGACGGTAAAGGGCGTGATGGAATCGGAGAGTGGCTTGAGCTCAATAATGAATATGCTCCGATCATTATCGAAGTCGCACGCAAGCAGGACTATGCTTCATTTGACGCATTTCAAACTGCCATTCTCGCAAATGAATTTTCATGGAAGGGGAAGATTGTGCAGTATCGTAGTGATTTTTATGATACAGAACTGACTTTACCTGTGACTGCCGCTGAGTCTGCGCTGATTGATGGCGAGTCAGTGAATTACGATCCTGATTTTGCCTATGACAGCCCATACATCCAGGGCGATTTCGGCAGCGGCGTTATTACACTGAGGCGCGGGGATTTTACTCAAACACTTGATTTTACTAAATAAAATATAACTCAAACAAAGGAATAGATGATGAAAATACGAACTACATTGAACAGAACACTCGCGGGCATGGGTATATTTATTGGCGCTTCGCAGCTAAGCGCCGAAACGCTGGTCATTACGACCGGAGATTGTGGTGATGGCACCCCAGGTCTCGGCGCGGATGGCTGGTTGAGTGAGAATTCAGAAGCGTCACTGCGCGGTAAGTCGGGCATGGGGAAGATGTCCCGCTTCGTCATGGTGCGCGCTAATGACAAACGCCAAGATATTGGCTACTTTCGCTTTGACCTCTCCGAGTTGAATGGGCGCAAGGTGAAGTCGGCAAAATTACAACTCTATGCGATGACCACTTATCGGGACTGGATGACGGTTGCGGGCCTCGCAGATGGTATTAAAGGAGAGAACGTGGCCGGTGGTGAGGATGTGAATGATCACGATGACGATACGCATGATGAGTTCTTTCGTGAGAAGTTGATGGACCGTCAGAGTGCGCCCGGAATGTTGCCCACTGATGGTGACTTGACGACGATTGATTGGAAGGAGGGATCCGTTTTTGTGCTTGGAGATTTTAGGAATACGGGCGATTTCGGGTTGGTTGAGTTTCAGTCACCAGAGTTGTCGGCATTCGTCAATGCCGACACCAATGGCGTGATCACACTCTATTTACAGGGGGACATTCACAGTTTTCGCTATGCCTCGAAAGAAAATCCAGAAGGAAATCCGGCGCCTACCTTGGTGTTGGAACTCGCGCCAAGTCTTTAATTTAACTTAAATTCCTACGATGATTCGAGATGCCTTTAAAATGAAGTTGAAGCCTGGATTTGAGGCCGAGTATCAGAAACGTCACGACGAAATTTGGCCGGAGCTTTCAGAGGTGTTGGCCGCTGCCGGAGTGTCCGACTATTCGATCTTTCTCGATGCCGAGACCTTGACGCTTTTTGCGACGTGGAAACTGGCCGACGACCATACGGCCGCCGACCTGCCCAATCACCCGATGGTTCAAAAATGGTGGGCTTTCATGGCCGACATCATGGAGACCAACCCGGATCATTCACCGGTGTGTGTCTCTTTGAGTGAAGTATTTCACATGGCTTAATCCATTGATGAAACAGAAAAACATATTGTGCTTTGGGGATTCGAACACCTGGGGCTTTCCGCCGGACTGCGGGGCGCGCTATGATCGTCAGACCCGTTGGCCGGGTGTGCTGCAGGCGCAGCTGGGCGATGCGTATCATGTGATCGAAGAAGGCTTGCCCGGGCGCAACACTGTTTGGGATGATCCGGTTGAAGGTAGTAAGAACGGTCTTAAGCAGTTGCTCCCATTGATCCACTCGCACATGCCGTTGGATCTGTTGATTATTATGCTCGGTACCAATGATTTTAAGAACCGGTTCAGTGTCTCACCGTTGGATATTAGTTGGAGCATCGGACGCTTAGTCAAAGCTGCGCGCGACAGCGGTCACCCGCTGTTAGGGGAGGCGCCTGAAGTATTAGTGCTTTGCCCGCCACCGCTGGCGAATCTCAGCAATAGTCCCTTTGCGGGCATTTTGGTCGGTGCTGAAGAAAAATCACGTCAGCTGTCTTCGGTGCTGGGGGCGTTTTGTGAGGACAATGAGATACGTATGTTTGATGCTGGAACTGTGGTGCAGACCAGTCCGGTGGACGGCGTGCATTGGGAAAAAGAGGAACATCGTAAGCTCGGCGTCGCCGTGGCTGAACAGGTGCAGGCAATTTTGTAAGAATTTTAAAAAGGGGAACATACAATTATGATAGAGACGATGAAAGAGGAAAGAGAGGTTTCCGTTCTATTGGTCGGTGGTTTTGGTCATGCGGTCTGGGTCTTTGATGAGTGGTCGCGTGATGGCGCAGCCGTTCGTCTGGTCGGTGCGGTGCAAACCTTGCCCGATGAGTCCTTGGACGGCTTTCTGGCGCACCCTTGGGCGGCGCAATTTACACTGGCGATGTATCAAGATATGGATGAGGCCTTGTGCGCCGAGCAACCGGACATTGTGATTATCAGCACCCGTCCGGATTTGAACTCGGACTTGATCGAAAAGAGCCTGCGTGCCGGATGCCATGTGATTTCTGAAAAGCCGATTGCGGTGGATGAGGCGGGACTGCTGCGTGTGCATGCGGCAGTCGAGGAGACTGGTAAGTTTGTATTGCCAATGCTTGGTATGCATGAGGTGCCAGCTTTTACCGAGGCGCGTGATTTGGTGGCGCAGGGCGCGATCGGTGAACCGCTGTTGGTCAATGCACGTAAGTCCTACCAATGGGGCACGCGTGCAGAATGGTTTAAACAACGTGAGACTTATGGCGGCATCTGGGGCTGGATCGGGATTCACTCCTTTAATCATGCCGCGTATATTATTGGCCGCAACGGGACCAAAGTGCTGGCTGCGCAGGAACAGAATCGCTGTCACCCCGAATATGCGCCTGACTGTGCGGACTGCATGACAGGCGTCTTCCTGCTCGAAGGTGATGTGCAGATGACTGTTAGCGTGGATTTGGTGCGTCCGGATGGGCAGCAAGCCTGGGGTGACGACTGGGTGCGGATTGTCGGCAGTGAAGGTAGCCTCGAAGCCAACCCGGAGCTCGGCACCATTCGTTTGATCCGCAAAGGGCAGGACGAGGAGCTACGCACTGTGACAGCGGTGGCGCCAGCTTTCTACACCGCATTTTTGACCGCCGTAACCGAAGGGGCTGACTTCTCGGAGTTGACGACGCAAGGCTTCCGTTTGACGGAGTCGGTGTTGACCGCTGAGCGTGCCTGTAAGGAGGGACGCTACGGTCTGGAGATGCAACAGGATCGTTGGGCACTGACGTTGGCGAAAGCCAAACCGTCGAGTGCTGCACCACGTGTCGCGCAAACGCCGAAAGGCTTTACCTTGATCGAATTGCTGACGGTGATTGCGATTATTGGGGTGTTGGCAGGTATTTTAATCCCAGCGATTTCCAAGGTGCGTGCGTCTGCGACTAAAGCTACGTGTGTGAGTCGCCTGCGTGCGTTGGGGTCGGCCGCGAATCTTTTTGCGACCGAGCACAAAAACCAATTCCCGACCAATGGTTCTAAGAATTCATTTTCAAATCTGCCGGATGATGAAAAGGGCTATGGGCGTGCGTTTACGCTGCTCAAACCCTTCCTGGATCGTGACAATACGAGCACCGGCGACTTGCGCAAAACAAATTTATTCAATTGTCCGGTGCATGATGGTATTGAAGGCTTCGGTCAGCAACATCACTATGCTTATAGTATTATGGTCGGTATGCGTAATGCGTCGGGCTCAGGGTTTAATAATTCAGTGCCAACGCCGCTGCGACTGGCTGCCGCGACACATCCCGATTCGACGCCGTATCAATGGTGTGTTTCCGGTCAAGGGGGTGGGGTCCCTTATTTGCCAACGCCCGAAGCGAAAGGCTATGGCTGGCAGGGGCCAACCGCCGGCGGCGGTTTGGCGCCGAATCATGGATCGAATTGTATGGTGTTGTATCTGAGTGGACGCGTCGCGCCTGTGGACCTATCGAATGATCAGAACGAGCTCTACCGTGACGGTTTTCCAACCAGCGCATGGGCGGCAGGTTCCATGTTTGATCCGACGAAGTAGTTGTTTGAGCGGAGTTAGTTAATGATAGAGTCAACAAACAATCCTGTGCGTGAGTCGCATCAGCTTCAGCTGAATGGCTTTCGACTGAACCTGTCCCTACACTATTTTAACGAGGGTGCCTGGCACGCGCTGGAACATATCGACGGTCATCGATGGGGCAGTGCTGCGGCACCATTGCTCAAGGTGGAGCTATCGCTTAAAGCCGAGGCGCTGGGCTGGAGCTATGAACTGAGCCTCGAATCGGACTTTGATACGCAGGTTCGTCTGCGTGTGGAGCTTGAGGATGCAACAGATCTGTTCCATTTGATTCCGTGCATCATTCATGGTGACAATAACTGTTCCCAGATACGTCCATTGGAATATCCGTTGCTGACCGCCGATCGTCCCGAGGATCCGGATTGCTCACCGTTCTGGGAGTTTCGTGCAGATCGTTCGTCGCATCCGGTGTCGATGCTCTGCTGTGCGGACGGTGCCGTTGGTGTATCGGTCGATCCATATACGCAGGATGCGGAAGGGCGATTGATCCGTAACGGGGTCTTTTCGGAATTGCCGAATGCCTTCGGTGTGTCGCTGGGCTACACCAACGATCCACTCACTTATATTAACCACATGTTCGGGCCGGAAGATAAATGGGATTACGCTCCGTCGACATACGACCGTGCGAAAAGTATGTGCACACGTGGTCGTATTCACGTCGAGCTAGGTGAGGGACGCTTGGCAGCTCATCAAATTATTCGTTCGATTTATGACGACTTGCGCGAGATGCCGCAGCCTAAGAAGTCCGTTCGAGAAGCGACAGAGGGTTTGTTGGACGCGTTGTTGAATGTCAATTGGTCCGACGAGATGCAGGGCTACACCAATGCTGACTGCAAAGTGCCGGATCAGCCGGAGTTGAAACCTTGGCGTCCGTTGGTGGAAATCGGCTGGACGGGCGGGGGCGTAGTCGCGTATCCGCTGCTGGCAGCTCAGCATACGCTGGGCTTGCCGGAATCAATCTTTGATGGCGGCAAGGGTCCGATCCGTATTATGGATCAAATCGTCGATGGTTATAATCCCGACTCGGGACTGTTGTATGATGTGATCCAACCGTGGAGTGATCTTTGGCCAGAGAGCCGGTGCAGTGGTTGGTGGTCGGGCTTTCATTTAGTGGAAGAGTGCCACTCGGCCTACACCAATGGTTCGGCGGTGTTTTATTTGTTTAAGATGCTGACGTTTATGAAGGAACGCTCATTGCAGACGAATTCGCAGTGGTTAAAGACTGGTAGGCAGGTTTTGGATACAGTCATCGAACTGCAGCGCGAGGACGGCGCCTACGGTTATACCTTCAGCCAGCACGAGAAGAAGGTCTTGGATTGGGAGGGCTTTGCCGGGTGTTGGTTCGCCGCTGCCTGTGCGTTGGCGTATCGCCAGACCGAAGAGCCGCGCTATCTGGACAGTGCCCGCAAGGCATTGGAGTATTATGCCGGTTTTGTGAAGGACCTCAATTGTTGGGGCACGCCGATGGATACCTACAAAGCGGTGGACGAAGAGGGTAATCTCGCCTTTGTTCGTGCAGCACGTTTGTTGCATGAAATCACGGGTGAAGCTGAATACCTGAAGCTGCTGAAAAAGGGAGCAGACTACGAGTGTCTGTGGCGCTACGGTTTCAAAGCGAAGCCTGAACATCCACCGCTCGACACCTGCGGCTGGAATTCCTGCGGCGGTTCTATCACGTCGATCTCCAATCCACATGTTCACCCAATGGGCCTTTTGGTGACGAGCGATTTGGAGTATCTGTCAAAGCAGACGAACGACAGTTATTATCAGCAACGCGCGGATGACGGGGTCAATTGGTTGATGGTGACGATGGAGCTGTATCCCGATACGATGGGCTATGGTCGCTATGGCGTGCTCTCGGAGCGCACCTGTCCCAGTGACGGATTGGTGACCGAGCGTTATTCTGATGGCACACCGTGTAGCACGTGGTTCAGTTATAATGGATGGGCCGCCGCGAATGCGCTGGAGGCCTTGACGGAGCGTATGAATGATATGCAGGTGAAAGGATAATAGTATGTTTAGATCTTTTAATATTCGTGATTTTAATGATGTGATTCGAGTGTTCTTGTTGCTGAGTTTTGTGGCTTCTGCGGCGGCCCATGCCGCAGACCCTGTCGGTGAGCGTCATAGCTATAAAGTTGTTGGTGAACGGGAGATGAGCTTATACATCACCAAGCCTGCCGACTGGAAAGCCGCCGATTCGCGCCCCGCAATCGTGTTCTTTCACGGCGGCGGATGGACCAAAGGCAAGCCCGGCCAGTTCACCGAGCATAGCAAATATTTGGCTTCGCGTGGCATGGTCTGTGTGCAGGTGCAGTATCGTCTGATCGATAAGAAACAAGGCGAGACTCCGATGAAATGTATTCAGGATGCGAAGTCGGCGATGCGTTGGGTGCGATCACGGGCAGGCGACTTAGGGATCGATCCTGATCGAATCGCCAGTGGGGGCGGTTCTGCAGGTGGGCATCTTGCGGCCTTTGTCGGTATGATGGATGGAATGGATGATCCGCAGGATGATCGTTCGATCTCCGCCAAGTCGAATGCGATGCTGCTGTTTAATCCAGTCTTTGACAATGGCCCAGAGGGCTATGGCTATCAGCAGATCCAAGAGCGTTACCGAGAGTATTCACCAGTCCATAACATCTCGGCGGAAGATCCACCAGCGATTGTTTTTCTCGGTGACCAGGATATCTTGATTCCGGTTGAGACGGCGTTCGATTTTAAGCAACAGATGGGTGCTGTGGGTGTGGTTTGCGAAGTGATGATTTTTGAGGGCATGGAACATGGCTTCTTCAATCATGGAAAACATAATGGTGAGCCGTATCGTCAGACGATTTTGGCGAGTGATCGATTTTTAGCCGAGCTAGGCTGGTTGCAAGGTGAGCCAACACTCTAGACGTCATACAATGAAATCCATGATCCGAAAAACCATACTCAGTAGCGTCGCTGCTGTCTCCTTGTTTGTCTTACTCGGTTGCATTTATGAGGTGCCGATTACATCTGAACCCACAGCTGAGATGGATTCGAGGCTTCTTGGCCAATGGGTTTCTGCCGACGAGAAGGTCAAATTGAAAGTGGTGAGGCTTAATGATGAGAGTTACATCGTCGTCAATTCCGATGGGAAGCTGTATCAGGTCTGGCGCTCGGACCTTGAAGGTGTGGCATTCTTGACTGTGTTACACTTGGAAACGGAGACGCCGAAATATTCCTATTGGAATTGGGACATGTCCGACGGTGGTTCGCTGGTGCTACGTCTGATCAACCACAAGATTGTGCCAAAAGATTTATCCGATTCGGCCAGCGTACGTAAACTGCTGACCGATCACCTGAAAAATCCTGCGCTCTTTGTAGATGCTATAGCAATGACAAGAATACAGGAACCGAAGTAATTCGATTAGACCTTGTGTTTCGATTCCTGAGAACATCAATGAAGACTTTTGCGTTAGTTGGCACCTGCCTGTTGGTTTTGTTCATCCCGCTGGCTGTGTCTGCTCAAGTGGATGACGCTGGTATTTTAATTGATGATGTCTGGTCGGGACACCCTGTGGGATTTGATATCCTGACGGAGCGCGGCCATCAGTTCATTGCGTATTACGATGCAGATCGGCGATTGACTGTGATTGGGCGGAAACTGAACGAAGCGGGGTTCACACGCGTGCAACCCGAAGGTGTGCCTGTGCCACGGCGTAAGCGTATGTCCAATGTTCTTGGTTGGGATAGTCACAACAGTTTGAAGATGGCACTGGATCGTGAGGGTTATTTGCACCTGTCCGGCAATATGCATGCCGACCCACTGGTCTATTACCGCACGCGAGAACCTTTCGATGTGAGCACATTGGAGCGTGTGGATCGGATGACGGGCAAACGTGAGACGCAGGTAACTTATCCGCATTTCTTTAAAAATGTAGAGGGTGACTTACTGTTTCGTTATCGAGATGGAGGGAGTGGCCGAGGCAGTGATTATTATAACATTTATGATTTGGAGCGTCAGGAGTGGTCACGGCTGATCGAAGGTTCACTGATCGATGGGGAGGGGCAGCGTAATGCTTATAGCTCGGGGCCGGTTCGAAGTTCCGATGGCAGTTATCATATGATCTGGATGTGGCGTGATACGCCAGACGCCGCGACGAATCATACACTCTCGTATGCGCATAGCCGGGATCTCGTTCATTGGCAGACGAGTGCAGGGGAGGCACTCGAGTTGCCGATTACGATTCAAACGGGAGAAGTCATCGACGCGGCGGCCCCGGGTGAAGGCTTGATTAATATGTGCTTTAACATCGGGTTTGACGCGCAGAATCGTCCCATCGTGTCCTATCATCGCTACGATGCCGAGGGGCAGTCGCAGGCCTATGTGGCACGTCCGGACGGGGCAGGGGCTTGGCTGATCCGCTCGCTCAGCGAGTGGGAGTTTCGATGGGGTTTTTCCGGTGGCGGTTCGATCGTCGGTGAGGTGCGCTTGGGCGCGCCTGTTTTGACTGACGAGGGTGTCATGATGCTTAGCTATTCAACTAAAGCAGCAGGTCGTGGATATTGGTATTTTGAGAGTGACAGCTTGGAACGATTGCCGCCGCCAACTCGTGAGCCAGAGGCGTCGGAGCCAAAGGTTGCACTCAATTATACGGGTTCTGATTCTCCTGGGATGCAGTCTAAATCCATGAGCTCAGTGTCGGAGGAAGGTCACTGGATCTTACGTTGGGAGACACTCGGCCGAAATCGCGATCATCCCCGCGAAGTCATTCCACCGCCTGCTGAGTTGCGACTCTATCACATTGACTAAGTCTCAGTTTCACTAACCGATCTTTCAATTTATGCGCCGATCAATCTACTTCTTCACTGCGCTCATTACGCTCCCATTTATCTGTGTTGGCTTGCTTGCGGAATCGTCTACGCAACGGCCCAATGTCGTGCTGATCATTGCGGATGATATTTCGTCGGACTTCAGTTGTTTCGGGGGGCAGGTCGCAACGCCGCATATTGATGCGCTTGCCGCGGATGGGGTTCGTTTTAGCAATGCTTATGTGACCGCAAGTTCCTGCAGCCCGAGTCGTAACAGCATTATCACCGGTCGCTATCCGCATAACACAGGCGCGCCGGAACTGCATATGGATTTGCCGGAAGGGCAGTTTATGTTTCCGCAGGCTTTAAAGGAGGCAGGCTATTATACGGTGCTGTCAGGCAAGTGGCATATGGGCGAAGCGACCCGTCCGGCCTTTGATGTGTTGGATGCGGTGCATTATCCGGACGATCCGACCGGGGCTGCGAACTGGATTCAGATTCTGCAGGAGCGTCCAAAAGATCAGCCGTTCTTTCTGTGGTATGCTGCCTTCGACGCACATCGTCCTTGGGAGCCAGATGGTGATATAACGCCGCATGATCCGGCAACAGTTGAGCTGCCAGTCGGTATTCCCGATACGCCCATTGCGCGGGCTGACTTTGCCAGCTATTGCGATGAGGTTCGCCGCTTCGACCGCACCGTCGGCGCAGTGGTCGCGGAACTGAAAGCGCAGGCTGTGTTTGATAATACTTTGATCCTTGTGCTGGCTGATAACGGTCGTCCATTTCCGCGCAGCAAGACCAGCCTCTATGATGACGGCATGAAAACACCGCTGCTGACTCACTGGCCGGAGGGCAAGTTCAAGGCCGGTTCGGTGAGTGACTCATTAGTGAGTTCGATTGATTTGGCATCTACGATTATGGAGGCCGCTGGTCTGCCGCTGGCTTCGCAATTGCAAGGCCACAGTCTGTTACCAATTTGCCGCGATCCTGAAGTCGAGACACGTGACTTTCTTTTCGGCGAGCGCAATTGGCATGTGCAGCGCGGCTGTGGACGTCTGGTGCGTCAGGGGGACTGGGTCTATCTGCGCGACTACACACCCAGGAGTAATAGTTTTCAAATGGTCAATCATAAGGATGGCGCCTATGCTGAACTCTTGCGTTTGCGAGATGAGGAGAAGCTTAGCGCGTCTGAGGCAGAAGTGTTTTCAACTGCTCGACCGGAGGAGTTATTATTCAATGTGGTGGAGGATCCGAAGCAGCTCAACAACCTCGCGGCCAATCCAGAGCACCAGCAAACGTTACAGACATTGCGTCGTGCTCTCGACAACTGGCAGGCGCGCACCGGCGATTCGATTCCCGAATTTGAAAAGATGACACCAGACCGCCACGACCGTGAAACCTTCGAAAGGCTGTATCCCAGTAGTCGTCCTACAGGTGGCATCGTTGCCGGCCAGCAGGCTCGAGCAGAGGGCTTGTAGGCGGATTATGATGATCGGATTTCGTTGCTCGTTTTTATGTGTGTTGCTGGTCGGTCCTCTCTTTGCAGAGAACCGGACAGATGTGAGTCTCTTTATGCGGGAGGCGCCCGAGCAGCAGTTAACCGAGTGCAGTTCGGAGTCGGGTGATTGTGGTAGGTAGCAAGACCAGGCTTTTTCGGGTGAATTCATGCAAGTCAAAATGTGCAAAAAAGATAGCATTCTGTCCATTGGATTTTCGCACAAATGCTGTAGACTGTCACATACGCCCTATCAATGAGATGCAAACAAGCTAAGACATTATGAAAGCAGGAATATTTTCAATCGGACTCGATACCTACTGGCCGCAATTTGATGGCTTACTCGATAACTTGAACGGCTACCATGCGCAGATCCGCGACCGGATTGCTGGGATGGGCGTAGAGCTCGTCGATGCTGGCATGGTGGACAAGGTCGAGAAGGCGAGCGGCGCAGCGAAGTTATTTAAACAAGAAGATGTCGAGGTGATCTTCCTCTTCATCTCCACCTATGCGCTCTCTTCGACGGTGCTGCCGGTGGTGCAGAAAACCAAGGTGCCAGTGGTGATGCTAAATCTCCAGCCGGTCGCGCAATTGGATTACGAAAAATTCAATGCGCTCGGCGACCGGGGAACCATGACCGGCATCTGGCTGGAGCATTGCCAGTCCTGTTCCGTGCCAGAGCTGGCTTGTGTGTTTAACCGCACAGGTATCGATTATCATGTCGTGACTGGCTACTTGCAGGAAGCGGAAGCGTGGCAGGAAATTGAAGACTGGGTGGATGCGGCCAAAGTCGTTGCCGGCATGCGTGACAATCGCGTTGGTGTGCTCGGCCATTACTACTGCGGCATGCTTGATGTGTATAGCGACCTGACCCAACAGTCGGCGACCTTTGGCAATCACTTTGAACTCTTGGAGATGTGTGAACTCTCAGAGTTGCGCAAGGCGGTGACGGTCGATGAGATCGCGACCAAGGTCGGCGAGTTCCGCGAGAAGTTTGAGGTCTCTGATGAGTGTGAGCAGTCTGAAATTGAACGTGCGGCACAAACCTCGGTTGCGCTGGATCAATTGATCGCCAAGCACAATCTCGGATCAATGGCTTACTACTACGAAGGGGCAGGCGACTATGAGAACATCGTTACCTCCGTCATCGCGGGGAATACGCTGTTGACTGGTCGTAACGTTCCGATCGCGGGCGAGTGTGAAATTAAAAACGTGCAGGCCATGAAGATCATGGATCTGTTTGGTGTCGGTGGTTCGTTCTCAGAATTCTACCTGTCCGACTTCAAGGATGATGTGGTATATCTCGGCCATGATGGACCCGCGCACTTTGCGATTGCTCAAGGGAGTGTCGGCCTTGTGCCGCTGTCGGTCTATCACGGCAAACCTGGCAAAGGGTTGTCGATTCAGATGACAGTGCAACACGGCCCAGTGACGCTCCTCTCAGTGGTTACGCGCCGCGATGGTTGCGTGCTGTTGCAAGTGGCCGAAGGTGAATCCGTGCCAGGGCCGATTATGCAAATTGGCAACACCAACAGTCGTTACAAATTCAGTATCGGTGCCAAAGTATTTATGAACGACTGGTCCAAGGGGGGGCCGTCGCATCACTGCGCGATCGGTCTTGGGCATATTGGCAACAAGATCGAAAAGCTCGCTGCTTTGCTCGGCATCGAAGTGAATCGCGTTTGTTAGTGTTGTATTATGAGATCTCTGCCGAGCGGTGGGGATACCCTGTGATGATGACAGATTTGGATGTGGGGGTGCCACTGTGTGCGGCTTGGGCTGTAGTGGGCACGAGCACGTTGGCTTCTGGATAGTAGGCAGCTGCGCAGTCTTTCGGAGTGTCGTAGGGGATCACTAGAAAGAGTTTGGCTTCCCGTTCTGTCACGCCGACGTGGACAACTGTTTTGTGACACTCGTCGGGATGGATCTGTGCGTCTACTCTTAGTGGAATAGAATCGTCTTGTTGCCGTGCACGAGGACACGATCTTCCAAGTGGTAGCGCAGACCGCGGGCGAGCACCGTGTTTTCGACGTCTTTGCCCAAGCGCATCATTTCTTCAATGCTGTCACTATGAGACACACGCACGACGTCCTGCTCAATAATCGGACCGGCATCGAGATCTTCCGTGACATAGTGACAGGTCGCGCCGATTAACTTCACGCCACGTACATCCGCCTGATGGTAAGGCTTCGCGCCAATAAACGACGGTAGAAAGCTGTGGTGAATGTTGATCACCTTATGACGATATTTCGTGCACAGCCAAGGGGGGAAGATCTGCATGTAGCGAGCCAGCACGATGGTGTCCGGATCTACATGCTCAATGAGCTCCGCAGTCTTCTCAAACGCAGCCTGCTTGGCATCGGCTTCTTTGGGCACCGGCACGTAGTGGAAGGGGATACCATACCACTCGACGAGCTCACGCAGTTTCTCGTGGTTGGAGATCACGCAAGGGATGTCGATACTCAGGTCGCCCACCTTCCAGCGGTGCAGCAGATAAGCCAGGCAGTGGTCAAACTTACTAACCAGCAACACGACGCGCTGCTTCTTGGAAAGATCACTCAGTCGCCAGTCCATCTGCAACTCATTCGCAATCGGGCTGAAGGCTGATTTGAATGCGCTGACGGACTTTTCTGTATCCAACAACTCGATACCATAGCGCATGAAGAATGTCTTGCTGCGCACATCCTCGTATTGATTGGCCGCTGTGATGTTGGCACCCTGATCGGCGATGAAGCCGGCCACGCGGGCTAGGATGCCCACGTGGTCCGGACAGCTGGCGACCAGACGCAGATGCGTGTGGTTAGTCTTCATTGAGACGCTTGTAAGATATGGTTGCTCGTATGTTGGTTTGCACGTGGCGTTCAACATTTGGCTTTCTCGAGCCGCCGTCTTCTTCGCCCCACACTACGGTCACTTCGGTGCCGTCGGCAAGCGACTCATCGACCATCGCCAGCGAGAACCAGCTGCGGATATTGGAGGTGTAAACGGTGTAGGTGGACAGGCCGACCACGGAATCATCCGCCAGGATCTTATCGAAGGGTAGGGTGGAGTAGTAGGCATTGGGCACTTCCATATACTTGAAGCGATCGCCATGGCCGAGTTGACTCTTGAATACTTCCTGTACGTCTTCGTCATTCCATTTCAGCCAGACTTTGCGGCGGTGTGGATGATCCACCATTTTCTCAAGTGCTTCACGACCAATGAAGTCGTGGTCAAAGTTGATGTGCTTGCCGTAGCCCAGATCCCACGGGGTCTGGTAGTAGTCTTCGATCTTGTCGGAATAGAAGCTGCCGCCGAGTGAGGCGTTGGCCTCAAAGCCGCTTCCGCTGAGCCATTCGCGGTAGGGCTTCATCGCTTCGCCGCTGTAGATGGCTGGCATCGGGGAGGGGATCCAGCCGCTTTCTGGTGATACGGTGGAGTAAGCACGGCTACCACCCATGACGAGGCCGAACTCAGGGCCGGCTTTTTGTAGCGCAGCGAGAATGACATCGCGGTCTGCGACCGGGCCATGCAGCTCTAGACCGCCCATGCGTGACATGTTGTGGTTGAGCGCGCGCACTTTCTTGCCGGCAATGGTGAGATCACCGAGATTGAAGAATTTAATCTTAGGGAATTCGCCTTCGTGCACACTCTTGATCAGGTCGAGGGCATTGGGGCCTTGAATTTGGTAGCGATATATCAGGCGTGAACCCTCGTTGCTGACGGTGCGTTCGTCGCGAGTCACTTTGACGTCGTAGCCGCCGGTTTCGGCATGGAAGTGCACCCAGTTTGGCACGGAGGGGCGGCCAACGATGCTGACCTTATCTTCGGCATGGCCAAACAGGATGGCATCGCCGATCACATGGCCATCGGGATTGCAGCAAACGATTTGCTTGGCCTTGTCCTTGCCGAAATTCTTCAGCGTGTTGATCGCGAGGTCGGAGAGCAGGCGTCGCAGGTCTGGACCTTCGAAATAGACATCAGTCATGTGGAAGGATTGGTCGAACAGCACGACACTCTTTTGCCAGGCTTCCTGCTCGTCGCGCCAATTGGTATATTGCGCGGGGAAGGGGAAGTCGTAACCGCCGACTTGTGCGTGGCGCAGCATTTCAACTGGACTGGTGTGTGCTTGGAGTTTTGATTCTAGGCTCTGTGTTGTCATAAGTATATGTGTTTATTAGTAATGAAGGTGTAGGTTGTGGGTTAAACCGCAGCTGGGTGAAACTGCACGCCAGAGCGTGCGCGCGCTTGCTTGGCTCGGTCGCGAATCTGCATCAGAAACTCGTCGATCAGATCGGCTGGCATGCCGAAATTCATGACGTGGATGCCCGCAGCTCCGGCTTCGATCACGCCCTCAGCGATGGCAAAGGCCCATTCCAGACAGGCGCGTTGAAAGTCATCTTGCTCCATGATCTGGTGTAGCGACGGATCGACATAGACGCCGGGGAGGCGGCACAGGATCTGAAAGAGTTTTTTACTACCGACGAGTGGCAGCGAAGGAATAGTAAGCTTTGGATCGTGATCGCGGTGTTGGCGCACCTGCTGATACCACTCAACAAAAGTGGGCACGTGGGTGATCGCCTGCGTCTGGCAGAATCGGGCACCTGCTACGCGCTTAAAAGCCAGCCGCTCGACACTGATATCCATTGGCGTCGAGAATGGATTGGCCGCGCCGCCGAAGAATGGCACGATGCCGAGCCGCTTCTGCCAGTCTTCCAGTTGCTGGTTGGCGAAGTGGATCATTTGCGAACTGTCCATTGGGAACCAGGTTCGCTGTGCGACTTTGCGCTCCTTATCCGGCAGCCAATCGCCGGTCAGTAGTAGGAAGTTCTTATAACCCATATCCATGGCCTCCTCGACTTCCTCAAGGAATTGCTCTTTGCCCTGATCGCGGCCACAGAATTGAATGATGGATTCTACGCCATGGGCCATCACGACCTTGCCGGTTTCTGTCGAGTGCAGTGAGGGCACGCCGCCAGCGTTGGTGGTGGTATTCACCGCGTCCACGTGGTCACGTGTGCGCTGCATGATCTTTTCGACCCGGGACAAGCCTTTCTCGGTTAGAGGGGACGCAATTTCCAGAGTAACGACGAATTCGCCGCGGCCCATTTTGCCTGCCAATTTAGAGCTGGCTGCAATGTGACGAGTATCAATGAACTCGTGCGGTAGGCGTGTTTTGCGATCTTTGCCATTGATCAGATTCACATAACTAGCGGTGTTGAGCAGCTCTTGCTCGATCGGCAGGTGGATCTTTGCAGATCTCTGCTGTCCCTTTTTTAACTCAATATTGGTCCACACGCAATCGAGCTCGGGGATCACCTCACATTTGCCATCCAGTGTGCCGCCGCAGGGACCGTTGCGTAGACCTTTGGGGCAATTCATGGGGCAAATCAACTTGGTATGAGTCAGGATGCATTGGCCGCAGGTTTGGCAGCCAAACATCTTTTCTTTGATCCATTTCTCTGTCTCGAATACAATGCTCATCTTTTTGTGTGGTGCTTATTAGAATTAAGGCCATTATAGCAGAGTGGTTCAATTTATCTTGGATAATACGGCTGAAACGGATTGTATTATCCGGCAATGGAGCATAAGAAGACAGGGAAGCTGCGGCGTCAGACCGCCGCGCGCATCGAGGTGCCGGCAGGGCAAGTGCGTGTCTTGGAAAGTCATCATGCGGCTGGATTCGAGATGAAACTCGGCACCTGGCCTTTTCATAAAATCTGTTGGGTCGCAGTCGGGCGTGGGCAACTTGAATTTTCCGGACATTCGACGGAGATACAGCGTAACGACTTTTTGTTGTTACCTGCTAATTGCCAGCATCGGTTCATTGATGATCCACATGAATCGCTGACACTGGTGATGGTCTGCGTGAATCACGAATTGACCGCGGCAGGTTCCGCATTGAGGCCGATGTGGACGGAGGCGCTCGGACACGGCTCGCTCGGGCAGGCCCATTGCGGTCGATCTGCATTTCACCACAATGAATTTGTCGAAGACTTCCGCCGTGGCTTACGTGAGCAACTAAATCGAGAGAGTGGCTGGGAGCTTTCGCTAACTGCGGTGGCACAGGATATTTTAATTCGCATGGCCCGTGGTCACTGTGTGAGGAGGGAGGCCTTCGAGTCTAGTAGTGTGGCTGCAGTGCGTGGTTCGATTGATTATCTGGAACAGCACTTTTATGGGGCGCAGCGCATTGAGGATATGGCGGAGCGCTGTGATCTTTCGCCGCGACGTTTTACGGCATTGTTCAAAGCGCAGACCGGACTGACCTTTAGTCATTATCTCAATCAACTTCGAATCGAATATGCCCAGCGGCGCTTGCAGCAAAGCGGACACATTTTGTATGCCTGCTACGAGTCGGGCTTCAACGACCCCGCGTATTTCTATCGAGTCTTTAAAAAGCACACCGGGCAAACGCCGGGTCAGTATCTGAGTGATGTGGATGGCTGACTCGCTACTGGAGGTAGGCTTAGAAGCCTAGTTCTAACAGCCAGCGTTCTGCCAATGGTCGCCATTGCGCGGCGCCGGCTTGACGTCGAAGGTCGATGCTGCACAGGCCAAGTCCATGCTCACCTTTGGGGAAGACGTGCAACTCATGCGGGGTGCTGTGTTGCTGTAAGGCCATCGCCATTAGATAGCTGTTTTCGACAGGGACCACGGCGTCTTCGGCGGTGTGCCATAGAAAAGTCGGCGGGCTGTTGGGGTGGGCGTGTTTTTCCCAGCTCATTGCTTCGCGCTGTGTGGTGTCGCTTGCTTTGCCGAGTAGATTATCAAAGCTGCCCTGATGGCCTAAGTCTCCCGAACTGATCACGGGGTAACTCAGGATCGAGGCGTCCGGCCGGGCGGAAATGTCGGCTAAAGTGTGATCGGGGTCGAGCAACCATTCGTTACGATCAAAGCCTTGGGAGAGGCAGGCGGCGAGGTGGCCACCTGCGGAAAAGCCGATCACACCGATTTGATTGGGATCAATGTTGAGCTCTTTGGAATTCGCTCGCAACCAGCGCAGAGCGTAGAGGGCTTGCTGTTGTGGTTGTGGGAAGATTACATCGCCCTCTGATACGGTGTATTCAAGCACGGCGGCAGAAATCCCGATTGAGTTGAGCCAAGCTGCAACAGGCGGGCCTTCTTGATGGCTCACATGTCCATAGCCACCGCCGGGGAGGACTGCTAGCGGATTGCCTTCTCTCGCAAGTCATTTGCCCGACTCAGCAAGGAAGCACCCTTAATTTTTCGTCAGTTGATGCTTAACCTTGCTCGTGATCTCTCGCGTAAAGTTCAGTATTCGGATGAACTGATGCTTTGTGGCGGTGGAGTGTAGATTTTTGTAGCGAATTGGCGGAGCCATTTCGACAGCTAAGTCTGAGCTGATTCGCTGTGGTCGAAACCGCTTCGCGGACTTCGCTACAGGAGGATAGACAGCGCTTAGCGCACCGGTCCTTGGATGGCAGATGGGTCGAGTAGCATGAGTGCGATGGCAATGCAGTAGAGGACGAGGCCGATGCAGAGAATGGTGCCGCCAGTTTTGTAGGCTTTGGTCTTCCGGTTGCGGCGACGGAGCGTTTCTTGCAAGGCGTTCTCGGGATCTTGATCGAGGAAGACTGTGACCCAGCGCACGCGCATGACGCGCAGAAATACCCAGATGGCGCTGCTCAGTGAGACGAATAATCCGGCGACAAGAAACATCTGCGCGAGTGTGCTGCTGCCCGCAATCAGGCGACCAGAGAAACCGGTCACCGTGACCACCATGCCTGCTAAGCTGAGCAAAACCTGGGCACGCGTGTAGATCGTGTTGAGGTGTCGTTCGGCCATTTCGAGGGCGGCTTTCAAGTTGCCCTCGCAGAGTTTGAGGATGGCTTTCGCTTCGCTTTCGGTATTCATATTTAGAGGTGATTGATCGATCAAAACGCCGCCGCTCCAGATGGATGCGACGGCGCGTAAGATGGAACAGTTTCTAGTGTTTTACAAGCGTGGCATCGTCAGGCCACCGTCGACCATGATGACTTGTCCCGTCGAGTAGGGGAAGTCGCCGGTTGCGAGTGAGCCGACTGCCTTGCCGATGTCTTCAGGGAAGCCCCAACGTTTCGTCACGCAGAGGCCGTTTTCGATCAGGGCGTCATACTTGCCGGTCACGCCGCTGGTCATGTCGGTCTTGATCACGCCGGGGCGAATCTCGTAAACAGGAATTCCGTATTCGCCGAGGCGTGCGGCGAACAGTTGGCTCATCATCGCGATGCCAGCCTTCGAGACGCAGTACTCCCCGCGGTTGACGGAGACGACGGTTGCTGAGATGGAACCAACATTGATGATGGCATAGAAGCCGTTATCGATGTCAGCGGCCTTTTGCTTGATCATCCAATTGGCTGCAGCTTGCGAGAGAAAGTAAGGTCCCTTCACGTTGGTGCCGACCACGTAGTCAAAGCTCTCTTCGGATGCTTCGAGGATGTCCTTACGCTCTTTGGGTGCCACGCCGGCATTGTTGACGAGCACGTTGAGACGTCCGTAGTGGGCTTTGATTTTGTCGAGCATCGCAGTACGCGCATCAGGAGCACCGATGTCGCCTTGGCAATAGATTACATCCGCGCCAAGTGCTTTGAGGGTTTGAATGGGTTCAGCCAAGGCGGACTCGTCGCGCATGCCATTGATGGCAAGATTGAAACCAAGCTTAGCCAACTGTGCCGCACAGCCGAAGCCGATGCCGCGTGAGCCGCCTGTGACGAAGGCCACGGGCTTTCGTGATTTTCCATTATTCATTTTTGAAATGTCATCTGTCATTTTTTTGAACGTAAAGTTTTGATAGAGCTCTGGATGATTTTGGACAATTCCGTCGCTTCGTTTGTAATGCCTGTTAGCTTTGCTGATGGAATGAGTTCGGCTTTATCGATCATTCGAAGCCATATTTTGGTTTCGTTGAGTTCTTTTAATACAATGCCGAGTTTGTGGATAAAGTCAGCCCGGCTTTCGGCACCGCGGGCTTCAGCGTAATTTGGGGCGGGAGAGGTGCCGGAGCGCATCATTTGTTTTGCAATATGCGCTCCGACGTCATCTCTCGGTAAAGCCTTTGAGAGGCGAATGATTCAAACTGCGAAATCCAGCAGTCGTTCTTCAATTTGGTCAGCAAGCTATCCGGTGTCATCGCTCATAGTTAAATGACAAATCAAAAATAAGCGATGAACAATGGAAAATGATCATGCTTTCAGTTCAGGCACATCGACCCACTTTCGCTCGTCGGAGCTTTGGATGCCGAGTTCTGCGAGCTGCACGCCCTTGGCACCTTCGAGTAGGTTCCAGCGGAATGGTTCGTCGAGCACGACATGTCTCAAGAAGAGTTCCCATTGAATCTTGAACGCGTTGTCGTATTCCTCTTGTTCAGGCACTTTTTGCCAGCTGTCCATGAAGTCGATCGGCTGTTTGACATCCGGATTCCAGATCGGGCGTGGAGTATTGCCGTAGTGCTGCGTCCACACATCGCGCAGGCCAACGATAGCCGAGCCCTTGGTGCCGTCGACTTGCATGGTGAGCAGGTCGTCACGACGCACGCGCACATTCCATGAGGAGTTGAAGTGACAAACCACACCATTTTCGAGTTCGAAAGTGGAGTAGGCAGAGTCATCGGCGGTGCACTTGTAAGGCTTACCTTCTTCATCGATGCGCTCAGGAATATGAGTCGCAGCGAGGCAAGAGACACTCTTGACCTTGCCGAAAAGGTTGTCGATCACGTAGCGCCAGTGGCAAAGCATGTCGACGATCATGCCGCCGCCATCTTCCTTGCGGTAATTCCATGAGGGGCGTTGCGCTGGGATGGTGTGACCTTCAAATACCCAGTAGCCGAACTCGCCGCGAACGGAGAGAATTTCACCGAAGAAGTCGTTCTCAACCAAGCGTTGGAATTTTTGCATGCCAGGGAGCCAGAGCTTGTCCTGCACCACACCGTTTTTCACACCGGCATCGCGACAGATCTTATAGAGTTCGTAAGCGTCCTCCGTCTTGATCGCAGTTGGTTTTTCGCAATACACGTGCTTGCCAGCCGCTGCAGCAGCTTTCACGGCCGCGAAGCGGCGAAGTGTGGTCTGCGCGTCGAAGTAGATCGGATACGCCGGGTCCGTCATGACGCTGTCGAGATCCGTGGTGTATTTTTCAACGCTGGTCTGCGCGATCAGTGCCTTGAGTTTGGTTTCATTGCGGCCGACAAGAATCGGGTCCGGTATGATGCACTCGCTCGGGCTGATTTTAACCCCGCCTTGTTTGATGATCGCGTCGATGGAACGAAGCAGATGCTGGTTAGTGCCCATGCGTCCTGTGACGCCGTTCATGATGATGCCTATTTTATGTGTTTTCATCGCTTTTTCGCTTTTCCGGTTTACCAGTTTTCGGTTTACCAGTTGTTTTATTGAGTTGGATAGTTTACTTGTTTTCGCTTGTTCAGTTCGTACTGGTAACGGTTAAACTGGTGTTTTCGATACGCCACTTCGGAATCTTACACATGTGCCTTATACGCCTCGATAATATCGGTGAGGTAAGCATCTTGATCGCGCTCCCAGTGGCGCGTTGAGAAGACTTCCACTTCGATCCAGTCGGCGAAGCCTGTGGCGGTTTCGACTAGTTGACGGATTCCACGGTTGTCGATGCAACCTTCGCCCATCAGGCCACGATCGTTGAGCATGTCTGTGGTCGGAGTCATCCAATCGCAGACGTGGAAGCCGATGATGCGCTTGCCTGCACGTTTGACTTCTTGTTCGAGAGTGGGATCCCACCAGATGTGATAGACGTCGGCGGCGATGCCGACCCATTCGTCACCAATTTGGTCGAGCATGTCGTTGCATTGGCCAATGGTGTTCACAGCGCTGCGGCAGTCGGCATACATGGGGTGGAGTGGCTCGATGGAAAGTTTTACGCCGACCTTGCTCGCGTGATCGATGAGGGATGCGATGCCTTCGGTGATGTGTTTGCGATTCTCGTCGAGTCTGAGCTCGGGCTTAGCGCCGCAGACCAGCACGAGCTGTGGTGCGCCGACCGTAGCAGCTTCGTCGAGTGCCTTAATGTTGTCGTCAAACGCGGCCTGTTTTTCGGCGGCATTGAGATAGGGGTAGAATCCGCTGCGCACGAGTGACACGGCCTTGAGACCGTGGTCATCGAGTATTTTTTTCGACTCAGCAAGCGGACGGCCATCGAGCCACTGACGCCAGAGGCCAAGGCCGGGCACGCCGGCGGCTGCGTATTTTGCGCAAGCTGTGGGGAGATCCCACGGCTTAGTGGTCATTGTGTGGATGGCGAGTCTGTCTAGATTTTTCATAAATAAAGTTGTTCGGTTTTCGCTTGCCCAGTTTTCTTTTCAACTGGGAACTGAGAACTGATAAACTGTGGAAGCTTGCTTCCTAAAAGCGGTGCGTTTTCTCGATGTGAATGATGGTCATCTCTGAGTTTTCGAGGATTTCGTAGCTGTGCGGTAGGGCGGCATCGAATTTGAGCGCTTGCCCTGGTTGGAGTGTTTGCTGCTCGCGAGGGAGGCTGATATTGATGCTACCGCTGTGTAGCCAGCAGATCTCGAACTCGTCGCCATGTGCTTCAGGCTTTGAGAGGCTGTCGCCTGCCTTGGCTTTAGCCTTAAAGCAGTCGAGCCCTTTGAAGCTGACTTTTTCGAAATCGAAGGGGCCCGAGGTGTAAACCTCCTCGGTCTTGCAATGCGCCGAACAGGATTCAGCCAAGTTGAGCAGATCCGTTGCTGAGAGCCCAAATACGCGAGCGAGTCGGTAGAGGGTGTCTAACTCAATCATGTTCTGGTTACGCTCCAACTTCGATAGACCCGCGATCGACACTCCGGATTGCTCGGAAACATCGTCCAAGGTCATCCCTGCCCGCTTGCGTAAATCACGGACGATGGAGAAATCGAGGGACAATTCATGTGGGTGCATGGTCTTTTTAATTGCTTTAAAGATAAATAATGTCAACTTTTTTATCTTCAAAGTAAAATATGGAACTTTCTTACATCTTCCCCGCAGTCGCAGCTTTCGGTTATTCGTTGGCTGCCGTTTGCTCGAAGCATGCGTTGAGTGCTGGCTTCGGAGTGTTGCGTCTTGCGTTGGTGATTAATTGGATATTTGTGCCCGTTTTTGCGTTGTTGTTGCTGCGGCATGAGGGGCTTGTACCGGATGTGCAGTGGTATTTACCGGTATTGACAGGCATCGCTTTTTTTCTCGGGCAAGTGTTCACTTTTGCGGCGATTCGGATGGGTGATGTGAGCGTGCAGACTCCGGTGATGGGGTCGAAGGCGGTCTTCGTGGTATTGTTTGCGGTGTTGATGGGGGTGGAATTGATTCGGGTGAATTTGGTGGTGGCTGCGGTGCTATCGATGTGCGCGGTGGCCTTGCTCGGGTTTGCGGGTGGGCGATCGAAACGCATCGGGCGCACGGTTGTCTTGGCGCTCTTGAGTGCGTTGTTTTTTGCGGGTTCGGATACGATGGTCGCAGCCTGGGGAGGCAGTTTTGGTGGTCCGTTGTTTCTGTTGATCGTGATTGTGACCAATGCGCTGTTATCCCTCACTTTGTTGCCATTTTTTCAGGAGGGCTTGAGGCAGATACCTGCTTGCGCGTGGCGTTGGGGCCTCGTGGCTGGCGTAATGATGGCGGGACAAGCGCTGATTTTGAACTATAGCCTGGCGACCTATCAGAATGTTGCCTCGGCGAATGTGATCTATAGCACGCGAGGCCTGTGGAGCGTTGTGCTGGGGGCACTGCCATTTGTGCTGCTCGGTGGCAGCGCTGAGCGAATATCAAATTTGATTCGCATCTTACGTTTTATGGGTGCCGTGCTGATGTGTGCGGCGATTGGAATTTTATTTTATAATTAGCGAACGAACTAGATCTGACTATGGGTAATGATACTAAGCTAACAAAAGACGGTTTCGATGCGATCCCGCAGGCGATACTAGATAAATTAACCCGCTTTAATATGCCCGCGGTGCGTGGGATTAGTGCTTCGGAGCAGACAGTCGTGGTTGCTGGCGTGACTGTGCCGGTGTATGACTGTGAGTCCTTGGTGCTTGGCAGTGGAGCCGCGGGGATGCGTGCGGTGGTCGAGTTGAAGCGTCGCGGAGTGGATGTGCTGGTCGCGAGCACTGGCTTGTTTGCGGGGACGTCCGCCTGCTCGGGTTCGGATAAGCAGACGCTCTACACCGCGAGCACGGACTATAAGGGCGATAATTTTATCAAGTATGCGCAGAGTCTTTGCGGAGGTGGCGCGATGGATTTTTCGACTGCGTATGTTGAGGCAGTTGGATCGATCGATGCGATAGGTGGTTTGCAATATATGGGCTTACCATTGCCGCATGATGATCAAGGTGCGATCTTACGCTATCAAACCGACCACGACGAAGCGGGGCGTGCGACGAGCTGTGGGCCGCGCACTTCAAAACTTATGGTGAAGGTGTTGTTTGAAGAGGCGCTCACTTTAGGTGCGCGCATTCTACCGAGCTGCAGTGGCATCCAGATCGTCAAGGAGACGGTGAATGACGAAGAACGCGTATGTGGGGTGATCGCGCTACACCGTGAGGAGAAGCGCAATGACTATGGGCTGATTTATATTCGTTGTGAGGGTTTAATCATCGCGACCGGGGGTCCTGGTGAACTTTACCGTGATAGCGTCTATCCACATCATTGCCATGGTGGTCTGGGCTTGGCGCTCGAAGCGGGCATCGAGCTTTGTAATGTGACGGAGAGTCAATTCGGCATTGGCACGCCGCGCACGACTTTCCCATGGAATTTGTCCGGCACCTATGTGCAAGTGATGCCGCGTATCTATTCCGTCGATGCCGAGGGCAATGAGGTTCACTTCCTCAAGCGCTTCTACCGCACGACGCGTGAGATGGTTTCCAATACTTTCCGCAAAGGTTATCAATGGCCATACCACTCTACGCGCATGTTGGACTATGGCTCCAGTTTGTTGGATTTGGCTGTGTTCTTAGAGCAGCAAGCGGGGCGTAAAGTCTATCTTGATTTCCTTCGCAACCCAGAGCCAGTGAATGACGGTGACGATTTCTCACTCGATGATCTCGATCCGGATGTGCGTGAATATTTGGAGAATAATGAGGCGCTTCAGGAGCTACCGATTGACCGATTGCGCCGCATGAACCCATTGGCGATTGAATTGTATCGAATGCATGGCACCGATCTCGCAGCTGAGCCCTTGGAGTTTGCGATGAACAATCAGCATATGAATGGCGGGATCTTAATCGATGACTGGGGCCGCACGAGTTTGCAGGGCTGTTATTCGATCGGTGAAGCTGCAGGTAGTCATGGCGTGACCCGCCCTGGTGGCGCGGCGCTCAACTCCGGTCAAGTCTTTGGTAAGCGCGTGGCAATCGCGATTAAGCGTTCACGTAATGAAAAAGCGGATACGACATCGAATGCCAAGGTTGAGCAGGATGCACTTGCAGCTGCGCTCAAAGACGCCGATGCATTTGTGACTGGCAGCGGTCTCAAGCCGAAGGAAGTGAAGGCCGAGATTCAGGCACGTATGAGTGACTCTGCGGGTATTATTTGCACTGCGGATGAGGTGAAGTTAGCGCTTGAATCCGCGACGGCTTTGCGCCGTGACGTTGAAGCCAATGGCTTGCAGGTCAGTTCCGCATCGATGGTCGGGCAAGCCTTCCGCTGGCGTCATATGACGTGGGTGTCGGAGGCTGTTTTGACGGCACTGGATTACTATATTAGCAATGGCGGTGGCAGTCGAGGAGCGCGTGCGATCTGTGCTGAGCATGGCACGCGCAACCCAGAGGCATCTGTTGAAGACTTAAGTCGTTTCCGCTATGTCGAAGAACAAACTAAGGATCGAGACGAGAAGCTTGTCGTATGTCGTGCAGAAGATGGGATTCAAGTCGCCGCCGTATCGGTCGACCTCACGCCAGAGGTCCAGCGCGAATTTTTCGAAAAAGCTTGGGGGAGTTATCTGATCAAGGAAGGATAAACGGCCTGTTAGTCCGATCTCGCAAGCGAGTCGGTCTTGTCGCAAGCTCGGAACTAATTTTTTAAGGCCACCCTCAACGCGAGCAGTGGGGCGCTTTCCCGTTTTAGAAAATTAGACGGAGCGTAGCGGAGAGGGCATCGCGTCGCGATGGGGCGCAGACCTACCACGACGCCACGACGAGCAGTTATAAGATGACCTTCGACCTGTCACTCGACCAGGGCGGCGCGTCGGAGTGGCTGTTGCCCACTGAGAATTAATTACCACCGCAGGGACCCACGGCGACTGGCGGGTTATGGCACTCATCGGCACAGTGCTTTTGAGTAGGCTTATGGGCGATTCCGATTCGGATCATATGGCATTATTAGCGGAGTTAACGTATCTGTTCGCGGAACCATTGCTGTGGTGACTGGCCGAACTTTTTTTTAAAGGCACGAGAGAAGTAATAGACCGTCGAATAGCCGAGGGCGTTTGCAGTCTCGGTGACACTTTTGCTTTCGCGTAGCAGCAGGTCGCGTGCGCGGTTGAGCTTGATGCTATTTTCAAATTCACGTGGAGCGTAGCCGGTTTGCTTTTTGAAGGCGAACCGGAAGCGGGAGTAACTGACCCCGAGTTGCTGTGCAAGTGCTTCGAGGTCGGTATGGGTGGCAAGCTTGGCCAGCATGGTCGCTTTCGCCTGTATGACCAGTGCGCTGTCTTTGCTCTGTGAGCGACTTTCGGTCAGAGCCCCGGACTTGAGAAAGGCCAGGGCGAGTGGCACATGACTGGCGAGTATTTGGTCCTTAGCGGCGACGGGCTGCTGTAACCAATGCAGAATCTGGTCGAAGTGTTGGATCAGCGCATCGGAATGACTGGCTTTAAGGATCGGGTGCTTGGCGGAGAAAAAAGCGGCCATGATACGATCCGCTTCGCGCCCACGAAAGCCTATCCAGTATTCCGACCAGCCGGTCTCGGAGTGCGGATGGTAGCGGTGCCATTCGCCGGGAAAAAGTAGGATAGCATCGCCCGTGCGCACTTCAGTCTTCGGCTGCGTGCGTGATTCGAAGTGACCCGAGCCTGTCGTGATGTAGACGATTTGGTATTCGTCGAGTGTGCGCCGACCGGATGTGTCAAAAAGGTAGCTTAGTGGGTGTTCTTTGCTCGGGTATTCGGAGTGGGGAGGCACGTTTTGCCGCCCCGCATGCATGAGTCGCCAGCCCCATTTTTTAGCTTGTTGGTCCGTGGGAAGGTAGCGGCTGAAGCTCTCGATGTCGGATGTCATGGAGTGGAACGATGTTAAGTCTGTCAAAAAGTGCAAATGTAATGTCAGCGAGTGTATTGAATTGACTGTTGAATTCAGCTAGGATGGGACGTTTTAAACCAGCTACACTTATTATGTTTGATCAAGTAAAAGAACTGTATGCCTCCATTGGTGTTGACGTAGAGCGGGCCATCGAAGCCATTGCAAAAACGCCGATTTCGCTGCATTGCTGGCAGGGCGATGATGTGGTTGGTTTTGAAGCAGGTGCGGGAGCCCTTGGTAGTGGTCTCGCCGTGACAGGAAACTATCCGGGCAAGGCGCGCACCATTACCGAACTGCGACAGGACTTGGAAAAAGTGCTGTCCATGCTTCCCGGTAAGCACCGTCTGAATCTGCATGCGATTTACGGCGATTTTGGCGGCGAGTCCGTTGACCGCGATCAGATCGAAGTGAAGCATTTCCAGAGTTGGATTGATTGGGCGAAGGAGCAGGGCATCGGCCTTGATTTTAATCCATCTTGTTTTTCTCATCCGAAGGCCGACGATGGTTTGACCTTGAGTCACCCTGATCCTGAGATGCGCGCATTCTGGATCGAGCACTGCAAACGTAGCCGAATCATTAGCGCGGCAATGGGCGAACAACTGGGCGGTGCCAGTGTGATGAATGTATGGGTGCCGGATGGCATGAAGGATATGCCTGCGGATCGTCAAAGCTACCGCCAGCGACTGTCGGACAGTTTGGATGAAGTCTTTGCTGAGAAGTTAAATCCAGCGCACCATATTGATGCGGTGGAGTGTAAGCTCTTTGGTATCGGCTCTGAGAGCATGGTGGTTGGCTCGCATGAGTTTTACATGGGCTATGCAATCAAAAATCAGACCGCGCTCTGCTTGGATGCGGGGCACTTCCATCCGACCGAGGGAATCGCTGATAAGATTTCATCCGTCATGATGTATGTGCCTGAACTCTTGCTGCACGTATCCCGCGGTGTACGCTGGGACAGTGACCACGTGGTCTTGTTTGATGATCAAACTCAGGCGATCATGCAAGAGCTCGTGCGTTGTGATGTCTTACCACGCACGCATATCGGGCTGGATTTCTTTGACGCTTCCATTAATCGTATTGGCGCATGGGCCATTGGCACACGTGCGGCTCAGAAGTCTCTCTTGCTGGCCTTATTAGAACCTCGCGAGCATTTGCGTGCCGCGGAAATCGCAGGTGATTACACCACGCGTTTAGCGCTGCTTGAGCAGGCCAAGGCATTGCCATGGTCAGTGGTCTGGGAGGAATTTTGCCAGCGAAATCAGGTGCCAGGCGAGTTGTCGCTGCTCGATGCCGTCAAGGGCTATGAATCTTCAGTCCTTTCCGGACGCCAATAAGCGTGAAGCAATTTACCAAACCTTCGAAGCATTCGACATGTTTCATCTCATTCACTCAATAAAGTGAAGATTATGACGACAGACCTAACCTTCGCGTAAGCGGAGGCTTTTTTGTGCCTAGAGGCGCGACCAAATTGGTAATATTTTAAATATTAGCCGAGCTTGCTCTTAAAGCCATCAATCTATTTTATAACGATTAGCATTGGTCGGGACGATCACTATACCATTTGCTTTCAGCTGTAATTATGTCAAAATCTTCACGCTTATTTTATTCTATCGCCCTATTGTTTGGAAGCCACTTAGTCGGCTTAGCTTTGGAATTGGAGTCGGGATCTTATATCATCACTCAAGACTGGTCGCAGGAGCAGGACTTTGAGCGCAGTTATTTCGTGCACGTGCCTGAGAG
>MDSX01060104.1_pt1 | contig 33018 bp, 19 predicted proteins | sample 811141 | NCBI WGS metagenome assembly MDSX01 (sample SAMN05326642, study PRJNA326480) | marine metagenome | isolation source: seawater | place: Atlantic Ocean: South East | collected 2010
CCCCTCTGACTGCATCGCCTCGGTTAGGAGATCGGTCATCACCTCAGTGCTCCAGTGAGACATCATGTCCCAGAAGAAGAAGGGCAGTATTCCAAACAGTATCGTCAGTGCCCCGAGTATGATCATTCCGGCGTTCTCGTGCCAGGTAATGTCTCTGGGCTCGTGATGAAGAGTGTCGGGCATCTGACCCTCATGAGGATCATTGGATTCGAAGATGGTCCTCTGCATAGATGTGAGGTAGTAAACTGCGGTGATAATCAGGGTTAGTGCTGGGACCATTACCCACCATCCGAACGTCATCCAGAAGGCTATCAGGACTGCAACCTCTGCTACGAATCCAGCCATCAAGGGAAGGCCTAGGCTAGCCATCCAACCGAGCATCATGTGCCCGGCCAGCCATGGACTGTGGTGGGCTATCCCCCTCATGGATCCAATCTCCAGTGTATGATAGTGATGCTTGAAAGCACCAGCGACTGCGAAAAGCAGCGGGCTGATTATGCCGTGGGCGAACATCATGAATAGGGCTCCTGCGATGCCCAGCGGCTGCATAGTGGCGATTCCCAGGAAGATTAGCCCCATATGGGAGACTGATGAGTATGCGACCATTCTCTTGAGGTTGGACTGGCCCATGCAGACCCATGCACCATAAGCCAGGCTGGCCATGCCCAAAGCCACTAGCAGGGGTGTGAAGACTACAGTGGAGCCAGGGAAAGCGGTTACTGCTACCCTGAGGAATCCGTATGCCCCCATCTTCAGCATCACACCTGCGAGGATCATCGATCCCGCAGTGGGAGCTTGGACGTGGGCATCAGGTAGCCAAGTGTGGACCGGTACACTCGGCATCTTGGTCGCGAATCCAATCAGGAGTAGGAACCAGACTAGATGTCTGAGGCCCTCAGTCATGGAGTCCCCGGATTCCAGCATCACTAGCATATCGAACGTCCTCTCGGAGAGAGAGGAGCCAGTGTTGAAGTACATCACCAAGATTCCGATAAGCATTAGGACGCTAGCAGTGAATGTGTAGATGAAGAACTTCATCGCTGCGTATCGCCTGTCCTCCCCTCCCCAAACAAGAATCAAGAAGAACATCGGTATCAGTGTCATCTCCCAGAAAACGTAGAAGACGAATAGATCCAAGGAGACGAAGACCCCTATCATAGCTCCTTCCATTACTAGGAGAAGGGGATGGAAGTAGTGCCCCTTTTTGGCATCCCATTCGACAAGCATCGAAAGGGGGACCACCAAAGCGGTGAGCCAGATCATCGGCAGTGACAGAGCATCAGCCCCGACGTGCCATGATACGCCTATCTGAGGGATTAGGGAGACAGGTGAGTTCTTCAACTCGAAATCTCCGAAGTCTAGGGATTTCCAGGCGAGATCGCTGATTGAAGTAGCAGCAGCCCAAGTGGAGATTGCGAGAAGGGCCAATGCGACTCCCATGCAGATATTCCTTGATATCCTCTTCACCTGCTCCGAGGCGGTTTCAGGTAGCATGTGGGGCAGCGCCATCAGAAGCAGTCCGACTACTATGGGGCTGAGGGTGAGTATGGTTAGTATCAACCGCTCACCCCCCAAGCCAGGGCGAATATGGAGAGTGCGCCTATCGCAGCCATGAGTATGTAGTCGCTTGCCCTACCCGTGGTGATTCTTCTGATTTGGACGGACCCCAATACCGAGTTCGACTCGACCCTCCTGATGATGCCGTCCACAACTCTCTTGTCGAACCATGCAGCAAGTGCAGCTAATGGTATCACCGTCTTGGAGAGGGCCAACTCGTAGTAGTGATCGAAGTACAGGCGGTTCTGCAAGGCCTCTGAGAGGCTGGACTGGGACATCTCCGTGACGTCCTGGGAGCCGAACTTGCCCGATAGGGTGGCTATCCAGGAGATCAGTGGATTTGCTCGCTGGCCATCTGCGAGGCCCCCTCCGTGCACCCTAGCAGCGAAAATAGGTCCGATAACTAGGGATAGGAAGATTGTGGTCCATCCCACTATCCTGAGATTTGGATCATCTGGGAGGAAGGCGTGCTCGAGTTCGTAAATTACCTGCTCGATTACAGATTGCTCGTTTATTCCCAGATCGTAATTGTAGGGCTTAGCGAGCCACTTTACTATCCCGAGCACTGAAAGACCGAATCCTCCAAGTGCGCTTATCACAGAGAGTATCAGTAATGGCTCCTTGATCCATGGGGTCGACTCGTGGACGTGCTCAATGACCTGGTGCTTGGGCTCTCCTGCGAATGTCATTAGCCACATCCTGGACATGTAGAATCCTGTCATGCCAGCTGTAAGGAGGACCAGGATAGCGGGACCCATCATCAGAGGCTCGTAGTCCAGCGAGGCCTTCCAGGTCTTGGCCACGATGGCCTCCTTGGACCAGAAACCCCCGATTAGGGGTATTCCGATTATGGACATCGAGCCAATCAGCATCGCAGCCGAGGTGACAGGCATCTTAGATGCCAGACCCCCCATGTTACGCATGTCTTGGGGGTCGAAGTCGTGATGGTCGTGCCCATCGTCACCCTCGTGCAGGTGATCATGTGCGTGGTGTACCTCATGAATAACGGATCCGCTGGCCATGAAGAGCATTCCCTTAGCCATTGCATGGTTGAAGAGATGGAACATTGACCCCCCGAAGACTAACGTCGCGGCATCGGTTTTGCCATGGTTGTAGAACCACAGGGATACTCCGAGCCCAGTGAAAATATATGCCAGCTGGCTCATCGTTGAGTAAGCCAAGACCTTCTTGATATCGTTCTGGACGAATGCTATGGATGCTGCCATGAACGCAGTAATTCCACCTATGTAAGCGACGATCAGGCCTAGGTCGTCCAGTCCTGCTACCCCGTTGCCCCCTATGTCCACGAAAGGTACCATTCGTGCTACCAGGTATAGTCCAGCATTGACCATAGTGGCCGCATGGATAAGAGCGGAAACAGGAGTTGGCCCCTCCATCGCATCGGGAAGCCAGACATGCAGGGGGAACTGTGCCGACTTACCCACTGCACCAATAAATAGCATTATCAGGGCCCAGAATAGCTTGTCTGAGTCCACTGTCCCTCCTATCGAAGGGTCCTCGAAAATCACAGAGAACTCGAGAGATCCGTAGATGTCATACAGTATCAGGAGGCCGACCATCAGGAAAACGTCACCAACTCTGGTGGTGAGGAATGCCTTCTTGGCCGCATAGGCCGCACTTTCCTTCCAGAAGTAGAATCCTATCAGCAGATAAGAGCAAAGGCCCATTATCTCCCAGAATATGAATAACCAGAGGAAGTTGTCAGCGAGGACCATCCCGAACATCCCCATAGCGAAAAGTACGAATTCAGCGTAGAATCGATGGTTACGATTTTCGTTTATCGGATCAGTGTTCATGTATCCTAAGCTGAACCAGCATATCAGGAAGCACAGGAAGGTTGCCACGAATAGTAGCATCAGTGTTACCGAATCGATCCAGACGCCGACTCCAATCACCCTTTCAGAGCTCAGGGAGTAGTCCGATAGCAGAACGTCGAATGATATCCAATCCCACCACGAGGCTGCTGTCCTCCCGCTTGCATCCTTCGTGATCTCCCTAGCACCCCTGATGTAGTCTATGACTATCCACGAAGCTGTTGTGAGTGATACTAGTAGGGCGGATAGTGCAATCACACCGCCCTCCTTGAGGCTATGCTTCCAGGTCTTGTTACCGTTGTATAGCTGGCCCGAGATTAGGATAATGGGGAAGGATACGAGAGGGGCGAGTACGATTAGGAAGGCGACTTCAACGGATTCGAACCCAGCTAGGGCTAGGACCGGTACAATCAGCAGGGCTGGAATCAGCGGCATCAGCAGCCTATACTCATTTCCTGTTCCGCCCATCTTATCACCTAGTTTCTTAGCTCCCTGGCTGCATCTAAGGAGATGGTTCCCTGAGTGCTGTATAGTGATAGCAGAATTGCTAGTCCGATCGCGACCTCGGCAGCGGCTATCGCTATGGCTATGGCAGTGAAGACCCACCCATTGACGTCGCCATAATGTAGTGCTGCTGCCACGAAGTTGAGGTTCGCAGCGTTTAGCATCAGCTCGATGCACATTAGCACGACGATTGCGTTCTTGTGGTAGAAGGTCCCGAGCAGCCCCACTCCGAAAAGTATCGCACCGAGTGCTGCAATCCAACTTGGTTCGATCATTCCTCTGCCCCCATGTCCCAGAGTAGGTTAATCAGCCTCTCGTCCCTTACCAAGTAGGACGCCCCTACCATTGCCATAGCAAGCAATGCTCCGAGGATTATGGTGGCCATTGTCCAGTCGTTGAAGATCGCGTCCGCGAACTCAAGAGTGGTTGGGGATCCAGCAGCCTCATCTCCCCACATGGGGTGCTCCATTAGAGCCCTTACCAAGATTAGTATGAGTGCGAAGACGCCGATTCCGGAAACTGCCGACAGGGCGTTAACTGTCGGGAGGGACTCGACGTCTTGGATGCGTCTTCTTGTTAGCATGACCCCGAACTGTACGACCAGCATCACGGAACCGAGGTATACCAATATCTGAATAGCCGCCAGCATCTCAGCCGCAGCCATCAGGAAGGCTCCCGCAACTGCGAAGAAGGTGAACATCAGCCATAACAGCGAGTGAGCTACCCTTCCAGAGAAGACGCACCCTATGGCACCGGCTACTGCCGCTCCCGAGACGATTACGAATAGCACCGTCTCCAGATCGAGGGCCAAGGAATCATGCCTCCGCCTTCGCGGCTTTTCTAGCCCTCTTGTCCTTCTCCTTCTGGGCCCTTTTAGCCAGTTCCATGTCAACCCTCTCCTTGTGTACTGAAGGTAGAACCCTGGTTCTGCTGGCGTCCATCCAGAGGTCCTCTCTGGAGAACCCGGACATTCCATCGTACTCGTTAGTCATGAAGAAAGACTCGAAGGGGCATGATTCCATGCAAAGGCCGCAGAACATGCATCTTCCCAGATCGATTCTGCCTGATACGATGTCCTGCTCTGCCGGCCTAATCGTATTGATGTCTACGTCCTCCATCCCGGATCCATTCATCCACTTTACAGTGGCAATGTCACCCGTGATATCTATCACCTCAGCAAAATCATACTGCTGTGGAGCAGCCTCGTGATGGTTGACTAGGTCGTGAGACTCCTCTATCTCGACGAAGTCTTCACGGGGTTTAGCCGCTAGTCCGCCCACCTCTATCTCACTACCATAGCCATGCCACTGATGGTCCGCCTCTGCAGTATCGAGAACGTTAACCCGGACTTCCGACTCCATATGCAGGCAGTCGTTTGGACACGCCTTGACGCAGGCCTTGCAGGCGGTACAAGTCTCCCAGATTACCCCTATCCTGCCATTGTAGTTTCCTGGTACGAATAGCCATGGTTCGAGGTCCTCCAGCCTCTCGTATGGATACATAACTGTGACAGGTCTCTCCACGAACGGCATTATCTGGCTTGTCTCCCTGTCCGCTGAGAAGTTCTGTTGAGCGCTTGGATGATCCTTGCCCACCCTCCTTGCAGTTTCGGGGTCTATCATGTCCGCCGACTGAGCGTGGTACCCGTTCTTGAGGAATTTCAGCTTACCTACGAATGGTACTGTCCTGAGAGCGGTCTTGAGTGTGATCCACATCGGCCTGACGACGAGATTCCGGAAGCTCGGAGTGCCGTGTGGGTGGTAGCTCATGATCCCATCTCCTTCTCTGTTCCCGAGGGGTTAGATGAAATCCTGGTCGCCGAGTAGGATGAGAATTGGCTCTGTAGTTCCTCGAGCTTGTCATCCCTGTGGGTGCCTGGGTAAGCCTTGGAAAGCGCATATGTGCTGTAGGGCCTTCTCATGGTCTCGAGTGCCTCCTTGTCCTCGTCTACGACTAGTATCACCAATCCTAGGACCCCAGTCAGGATCATGATCACAGGAGCTATCAAACCCCAGCCATTGTCCCAGACCCAAACCCTGAGGAACATTGCTATCGCCAGGTTGACTATCGATAGGGGGAGTAGCCACTGCCATCCGAACTCGAGGATCTGGTCAGTCCTAACTCTATGGAGAGAGGCTCTAATCCAAACGAATACGAAGAACAGGGCCCATGCCTTGAGCAGAATGAGCGCGATTCCGGGGACTAGAGACAGGAGGAATTCTAGGGGCCCTCCCAGGACTGGAAGTGCCTCGAGCGTTCCTTGGAATGGAACCTCCCACCCCCCTAGGAAGAATAGCGCGAAGAGGAGGCAGGCTGCATAACATCGCATGTACTCGGCCATGAACATGAATCCCCACCTGAGCCCCCCGTACTCTGTCCACCAGCCTTCTACTAGCTCTGCCTCGGCCTCTGGCATGTCAAACGGTATCCTCTCTACCTCCGCGATCATCGTGATGAAGAAGAGTGCTGCTCCGAGAGGCATCATGAATAGGTTCCAGACGTTAGACTCCTCAATTTGGAAGTCGACAATTTCAATCACATTGAATGACCCGCTAATTACGCAGACCCCAAGTACAGTGATTAGGAGCGGGATCTCGTAGGCAGTCAGCTGCGCCGCTGACCTCATCCCTCCGATAAGTGTGTACTTGTTGTTGGAGGACCATCCCGCAAAAAAGACTCCCAGCGGAGCGACTCCGAAGATGGCCATCATGAAAACGGCGGATAGCTCGGCGTTGGAGACGTAGAAGTGGGGCCCAAAGGGTATGAATGCGAAAACCAGGATAGTGGTCGAGATGATGATTACCGGGGCCACTTCGTATACGGTCTTGTCCGCTTCCTTCGGTACAATGTGTTCTTTCCCAGCGAACTTCGTGAAATCAGCGAATGCCTGGAAGAAGCCAGGCAGGAGGAACCAGTAGCCGTGATATCCCCGATTGTTGACTCTAGAGACAGTCTCGAGCTCGTGGTCATTACCCCAGATTGAGTTTAGCGTCCTATTGAGCCATCCTATCGGAGCGCCCATTCCGAAAGGAAGTTGTTTCCACCACTCGCCTGCCGTAGCCCCGCTCTCTCCTATCCAGAGGCTCCTGAGAGTAGTCGTAGCGCCCAACCTGTCCATCAGACGGCCGATGAACTTCCTCTCGATGTACGGGATGGGGAGGATGGTAAGCATCAGAGTCGTGAATACAACAGTGCATATCATTGTGGAGGAGAAGAATGCCTCTAACGAGGGTTGCATTTCAGCAAACCCTGCTTGTAAGTTCACCACTGGACCTAGTACTATGTCCTCAGGCCATATTCCCCTTGGGAGTGAAATTGTTACGCTCAAGTCGAGATCATCTGAGGGTAATGTGTCGTGCACGTTATCCATCGACCATCCGACAAGTCCCTCTATCCAACCCCTGAGGTTCAGCCAGTCGCTCGTAGCCATGATCTCACCTGTCTGTTTCTCCTATACAGGGATCAAACGATCCCATTATTGCTGGGATGTCTGCAACCTTGTAACCGATCATACACTTTGATGCATAGGGGATAGTGATGAACATGGGAGAACGGATCGACACCCTGTAAGGCTGCTTCCCCCTCCCCTCGCCGCCACCGGCCAAGTAGAACATGGACTCGCCACGGCTATCCTCAAAGTGATGAAAGCCGGAGGTTCCCTCCTTTGCCCTGCTTGGAGCCTTGGCTATGATAGCCGGGTCTCCGGGCTCATGGTAGGTATCGGCCCCTCCTGGTATCTTGTCGAGGGATTCGAGGACCATCATTGCGCTTATTCGCATTTCCTCAACTCTGATTCTGTATCTGTCATAGCAGTCTGCTCCTTTTACTGAGGGCCTTTCAACCGGCGGCTCCCAATCTAGCTCGCTGTAGACCGAATATGGGTGGGCGGTCCTGACGTCATAGTTCACGCCACCTGCCCTCAGATTGGGGCCGGTCACTCCGTGGTTAACCATCTCCTCGGCCTTGGAGTAACCTACGCCTTGTGTTCTGATCAGGAATATAGTGCTCTCGTCGAAGAGGGCCTCGTACTCCTGTATCCTGCTCAGAAAGAGGCTGACCTTCGCTCTTGTTCGTTGGGCAAATCCATGTGGGAGGTCCCTTTTTACCCCGCCCACTCTCGGGAAATTATAGTGCATTCTGGAACCACCCAGCTCTTGGAGAAGGTCCATCATCATCTCTCGCTCCCTGAGGCACCATACCATGATGGAGAGGTTCCCAATATCCGGGCCATAGGCACCTAGCCACATCAGGTGGGAGGCAATCCTTTGTAGCTCAACGGCAATGAGTCTGATGTATTCTGCTCTCTCTGGAACCTCTACTTCTAGGAGGTCCTCTACGGCGTAGATGTATGAATGAGACCACGTGTTGGCGCTAGCGTAACAAAGCCTATCGCAATATGTTGTTATCTGGGTGAAGTCCCTAGACTCGCAGATCTTTTCTACACCCCTATGGATATATCCTAAATCGGGCTCAGTGTCTACGACAGTCTCCCCGTCGACCTTTACCTTGAGAGTCCAGAGTCCATGAGTCATGGGGTGCTGTGGTCCCATCGAAATCCACATTTCTGCCATTTTATTCACCTCACTTGATCTTACCAGCGTCTGATGGCTTCCTCAGGAAGCCTTGAGCATCATCGTACATTTCCTGGAAATCATGGTATCTGAGTTTGTGCTGCTTTTGTAGGGGGTGGAAGCCGACCGGAGTCTCGTGAGGCTGGAGAACTCTCCTCATTCCTATGTGTCCCTCAAAGTCTATACCGACTAGATCCCATGTCTCCTTCTCGTTCCAGTCTGCGCCTACCCAGAGATCCTGTATTGAAGATACGACGGGCTCCCTTGTCTCGGGGATTGCTATCCTTACCTCGATCTCAAGAGGAACGGATTTACCTGTAACCTTCGTTGGGTCTGTGATGATTGGCTCTACCATTCCATCAACCACAGGGGGGTCGCCCACCGCCATCCTCAGGAAGTGGTAGATAACCTCCCAGTTCTTGTCTGATCCTCCTTCTGGCCAGTGGGTTCCCGTGATCATCGAGCAGTAGTCAACACCATGGTCACCTCTGAGTGACTCTGCTAGCTCCCTCCAGCTCTCGGGAGGGCAGTCTACTGATACTACACTCCTAGGGCTTGTTCCGCTTTTCCTCTCTGAAACCTCTGCGGAGACTCCGCTGATAGTAGATATGTGTTTGCACATATCTTCAGCGGCTTGCTTCTGCACCGATGTAGAGACTGTCTTACCCAACCAATTACCTCCTCAATCGTCCCCAATTATGATCGGATTCTTAGATTCAGACGCGCCATCATTTGGAAGCGCCCCTATCCTGATTATCTTCTGCCTTAGTTTGTCGAATCCGTCTATGAGAGCCTCGGGACGAGGTGGGCAGCCCGGTATGTAGACATCGACCGGGATGACTGTGTCTACTCCCTCTAGTATGTTGTAGGACTGGAAGTAGGGCCCTCCTGATATTGCACACTCCCCCATCGCTATGCACCACTTGGGCTCTGGCATCTGCTCCCAGAGCCTGATTATCGGGTCTGCGAACTTCTTGCTAATTGGACCGTTAACCAGAAGGACGTCGCACTGGCGTGGACTGGATCGGAAGAAGACTCCGAATCTTTCCGCGTCGAATCTGCTTGCGCCGGCAGCTGCCATCTCAAGAGCGCAGCACTTGATACCGAGATGGAGGGGGAACAACGACTTTCGCTGGCTCCAATTGAATACTCTGCCCACGAGAACGCCTATTACATCCTTGATCTTGCTAGCTCTGAGCGCGTCGTCGGTAATGTCCCCGACAGTGTCCACGAGCATCCTGCTGTTGAAAACGGAGTAGTTCTGGCCCTCTTCCTGCAATGAAATCCCTCAGATGTATATTCTTCCTCTCTTCCTGAAGACGTGCCAAACGCCCAATCCCATCAGAATGATGAAGGCCGTCATAGTTAACAGCGCGTTTATGATTGCACCGTCATCCAGACCTGCATCTCTACCTTCCTGAATGGCCATTACTCCGCCAAAGGCCAGGAACATGAACGCTATGTCGAATACGAGGAAGACTATAGCGTACCAGTAGTACTGAAAGTGGAAGTTAATGTCTGCATCCCCTAATGGATCTGATCCACACTCGTAGGTCGAGTCGCGCCTGATATACAGGCTGTGGTCCACCTCATATCCGGGGAGAAGTATCGATCTCGTCTTGTTATTATCAGACCCCTTTGTAGTCGGTCTGAGGAATCTGGTGGCGAAGAAGCTGAAGACTGGGAAGCCTATTCCCACTAGGGTCATTACGGCTACTGGAAGATACATCTCTGACACTGTACTGACGGAATCACCCCCGGTCCCGTAGGGACCGATGGGTACCTCCACGAAAATTCCGGACATAAGCGTATCCGAACGGAGCCTTGCGACCCTAGTCATCAAGCTCCAGATACACGTCCTCGGACATAATCCGATTCTGAGCTCTGTTTCTCATGAAGAGGAGTAGGATTGAGAGGGAGCCTACTATGATGATTCCAACAGCTATCATCTGCTGAGATTCGGTTGATAGAGAGCCTGAGCCAAGTGTAGACTCGACCGATAGGTCCAGTGGCTCGCCCGCAACTGGTAGCCCCTTGGGCTGGACGATGACGGTGAAAGAGTACTCGTCGTCGGAGATCATGTCGCTTGGAGGGGTGACTCTGACGGTTACCTCTCTGGTATTTCCGGGCTGCAGTTTGAACTCATCGGAAATTACGTCTACTGACCAGCCTCTAAGAGAGTCGCTGGTCAACACCTCGATTTCCTCCTCTATATTCCCGTTATTAGTCACGAAAATCTGGAATTCCGTGTTTTGGGGGTATGATGACTTCTTCGAAGTCTCCGACTCAATTGTTACGTCCAGATCGTGGATTGCTCGGATATCCACTACCAGATCAAGAAAAGATGCTGCTTGGCCTGTATTCTTCTTCGAGGTAACCCCGACCCTGATTATACCTGATGTCCCACTTTCAACTTCCAGGACATCGAAGTCTATCTGCACATTTACCTGTCCGTTCGCTGGAATTGGTATCGCACTTCCATCTACCACCTGTCCATCAACACTGATGATCCTAACTACTGACGAGTCCATTCCTGAGACCGATACAACCGCTTCATCTGAACCTCCGTCTCCGGTGTTGGAAAGTATGAATGATAGTGATGAAGATCCTCCGGGAGGTAATGCAACGGTCATCTGCGAAGGATCGTCTTCGGGGCTCTCGAATGCAACAGCCATGCTGTAGTTGAAGTTGGAAACGGTAACCGTAATCATCCTACTGAGAATAGTGTCTGTTCCAATTATGCCTACTCTGGCCTCAAAATCCTCTGAGTTGTTGTTTATATTATCCGAGACTAAGACCTCCATTGATACTGTTGCCGTTTCCTCGGGTTGGATTATTAGTTGCGAGATCTCATTTCCCTCAGAGTCTTTGAACTTGGAATCCCACTTCGTCTCCTCGCAAGAGTCAGAGATGTCTGGATCGCAAGACGCAAGGGCGAAGCTATCCTGAATGTTACCTGTGTTAGTTATCGACAGCGGGAACGAGACCCACTGCCCGAACCTGCCCGTCTGGGAGTCAGAGGGAACCGAGATTTTACCTCCGTGGATTGGTGAAACGGTGACCTTCAGAGTTATCTCGTCCAAGGTTGATCCTTGGGAGTTGACGTAGAATATTATTGGGTATTCCACACCAGCTCTTGCATTCTCAGGTGCGGAGACTTGCATTTCGACGCTCCTCCTGTCGCAGTTCGAGGACGATGAGCAGTGTTTGCCGTCTATGGTAATGTACGTCTCTGAGAACTCAACCTGCCAACCTGGTGGAAGTTGCCGGTTTCCTATGGCGAAGTTGTCCTGTCCGTTCCCTGTGTTTGTCACCATCATGGAGGTGGTTGCTGAAGATCCGGGATCCACGTTGTTAAGTGTCGAGCTGGATAGAGTAAGCGCTGCGTCGTGAACCTGCCCCAGATTTATCCTCAAGAGTGTTTGGCAGCCTATACTGCTACCTGCTCTACCTTGGATATACACATCCACTGTACCTGGCTCTACGCTGTCATCAGGATTGATATCGAAATTGAAGGAAGCGGTATCCCCCTGTTCGTTTGGCTTCTGTAGAAGTGCGTTGTTAGGGGAGAAAGAGAACCAATCAGAAACGTCGACTCCCTCGGCCATCGCCATTACCTGAACCGTCCAACCGGTGTTACCCGTGTTTGTAGTGGTGAAGGAGTTGGATTCCGACTCACCCGGATCGAGGGTGTGGGATGGCTTCTGGAGCTCAGAATCACAGGTTTTCACTTCTGGGATCCTGAGGTCCAGCTCGATGCTGTCGTTGGCTTGGTCTATCGTGTTGGGGTCATTGGATACCGTTGCCTCGAGCACGAAGCAGTGATCGCCGGACTCGGTGCTGCTGCCATCCTCCAGAGTGACCGATATCGTCGCTTCCTCCGAGTCCTCTGAGTCTAGGTTCATCTGCTGTGGGTCGACTGTCGCGTCCAAGCCATTCGAGTCGCACTGGGAGGATGAGGCGATGGACAGCTGGACAGTAGCTTGGTTCTCTCCGGTGTTCTCCACGTCCACTGTCCACTCGACCTCGTCACCATCACCATCGTAGGTTACCTGACCATTGTTCGGGACCTTGTGAGAAAGCTTGACTGAGTACTGCCCCCCTCCTTCGGCGGTAGTGGTCACCGTGATGTCGTCCTGTGCATTGTCTGACGGGTTTGTGCCGACCCCGTTCGCGTTCACAGTCGTCTCGCACTCACCCGAGGCCTGGTCGTTGATGCTCACGGTCAGAGTTACTGACTCGCTATCCCCCTGTCCGACGTTAACCACCGAGCTGTCCAGGTTGGAGGTGAATCCATTGCAATCCGCGGCTTGGGAGGTACTGAGGGTTACTGTTAGGTCCTCATCTCCGTCGTTTAGTACCGTGATCGTGTATTCTGCTGGATCGTCGGTAGTAGCGGACTTCGCCATGGAGTCGGAGGAAAGAGAGATAGAGGCTGCTGCTGATACGGATAGGGAGACTAAAGAGGTCAGGAATAGAGCAGCGAGCAAAGCTGCTGTGTTGGGGCTTCTCATCGAATGACCGAGACAACCGCCCCTCTAAGGGCTTCGGGCTCCAAGTGCGATAAAAACCGTGATTATTGGTTTGATTGGACCTCGTCGGGATCTCCTTGGTTGTTTAGGTTAGGATCTGCTATCCACTCCTCCTCAACTGGATCCCAGAGCCATCCGGGATATTCTGAGAACGTCTGTAGCTGGGCGCTGGTACTTTCTGGCTTCGATTTTCCTTCTGGGTTGATTGATTGATCGGAGGTCGACTGGGGGATAGTCTCTGACCCCTTTGGGCCTCCTGAACGATCACCCCGGAGAGAGTCGAATACGGTTCTAATGTCCCCTTCCTTGCGGTAATATGCCAATGCTGCTATCACAGATCCCAGTATCAAGACTAGGCTCCCGATGACGAGAATAGGTGTCGTGATTCCAGATCCGCTGGATGTGGCCTCTACCTCGACTTCTACGGATTTAGAATAGCCAGAGATATATTCGGCGTCCCCAAGCATTATGATTAATTCCCCATCTGATCCTGAGTTTGGAGTGAATTCTACTTGGACCGACCTAACCTCGCCGGGCTGTAAGGTCACCATGAATCCGTCTAAGACCCTGATTATCCAACCACTCGGTCCTTCGGTGACAATTCTGTTTGATATCGGCGTATTTCCAGTATTCGTCAGTTCGAAGTATAGGACTGATGCTAGGTCCTCAAATGCCTCATTGTAGTTGGTCAGCGTCCATTCGACTTCCATAACTGTGTCCACCAGAAGGGATATTGTCTCCCTGACCTCAAGTCCGTCACCCTCCATCATTAGCGTGACGATTGGTTCCGAACCAGCAGGTTCGCTGAGAGGGATCGTGATCGTGCACCACACCTTGGAAAGGCCGCCGGGGGAAATCCTAGCAGGGTTAATACTACAGTCAGTTAGCCATGCTTGGCTCGGAGCCTCCATAGAGACGCTCGGCTCCCATATTGATGAGCCGTCGTTCCCGATTTCCCAACCCATATCGAATGACCTGCCGACGGGGTGTGCCCCTAGGCCTAGAGGGGAGTTGGAAGATTCGATGGATGTGCCATCGACGATCACCACCTCTGCGAACGAGACGCTCGGCTTAGCTCCCGAGACTGCATCTAAGGTCGCGTTCCAATCGAAGAAGGCTCCGCCATCTACTAGGAACCTGATTTCTACAGGGCCACTGGCAGCCAGACCGTTACCCTGGATGTCGAACGACCAACTGACTGAGGAGCCAATGGGGACGACTGCCCTGTCCAGGCCCCCGTATACTGACCATCCCCCGGGTAGGGATCTGACAATGGGGGTGAGGTTCAGAACCCTATTTCCCTGATTGGAGATTTGAATGTCTATCTCCTTTTGAGAGTCGGCGGCAACATCACCTAGACTATTGCCTGAGCTAGGGGAGAATTCTGCTGAGTCGATTGGCTTGATCTCGAGGGGTAGAGGGAAAGTCCAGACTTCTGATCCAACTCTGGAGGTTACATGAATAGAGGCTTCGAAAATAGTCCCAGCTTGAAGCAATACTCCCGGGGGGGACACAGCAATCCCAACTGAAATAGAGTCGTCCTTCTCCAATGTCCCAGATGAACCCTGTCTGGAACCTAGGAATGGACCTAGTTCTATCAGCCCCACATCCCACCCAGCCGGTGGAAATAACTCGATGTCGTACGTCTGGGCACCATTCCCCCTATTGAAGAGATTAACAGTAGTGTTCGTACTATCGAATGAGTCGACCCAGATTGTCTCCGATGGGAGGATCAGATCCGGTTTTCCCAGTACCGGGACGTCGAATAAAATCTCCAACTGAGACTCGACGTCAAAGTCCTCGTCAATGGCTGTTATTGTCATTGAGTAAGTACCCGGTTGTGGGGAGGCAGGGTGGACTAGTGTCAGGTTGACGGTGGTGGATTCTGCTGGTCCGAGCTCAACATAGATTCTGTCAAAGCTCCTGAACCAGGTTTGCTCCTCTCCGTCGGAGATCCTCACAGGATTCGAAATCTGGATGCTCGCATTGGTGTCGAATAGCGCTAGGTTAGTCATCAAGATCTCCCAGCTGGCGGTCGTGGCTGTGGCATCCTCGAGCGTGACCCACTGCGTTTCTGTGGATGGCTGTATTCCGGGAGCACTGACCTCGATCTCTTCTACTAGGAGGTTGTTGTCCTCATAGAGCTCATCGAATTGGTCACTGGGATCTATCTCAATCCTAATCTGAGTGAGTCCCTTGTCTGAGGTTTCTGGAGTCCAGGACCATTCTAACTGGACCTCCTGACCGGGAGTCATCGATAATGACTTTGTTTCCAGCAGGTTGTTGTTGATGTGTGCGCTGACGAATAGGTCCGATAATGATCCTGAGCCCTGGTTAATGATCGATACAGAGAAGGTCGTCTGCTCCCCAACTTGTGGTATTAGTGTCGAGATTTCGAATGATTCCGGTACGAAGGTAGGATCAGGGGTTAGATCGTTCACATTTACTCCTCTGACCGCGATTGCGAAAGGTTGGTTGGATCTGCTGCCGCCATGTGAGTAGTCTTTGACTTTGACGTTCCAAATCCCTGTCGATGCCGAGTCAATTAGGACGACCTCGACGTTGTTTTTGCTGTCCGCCCCCCCTCCTGTACTGGATCTACCATTAGAGAAGTCGTTCCCCAGGTATGTAACCGTCCCTTCTGGAGAAGTTACCTCCAGATTTAGGTCGTTCCTAAGTTGGGTGCTGGAGAATGCCGAACCCGGGTAGTCGGACCAAGCTAGAACTACCTTCAGCGGCTCTCCGGATCTGGTCACGTCAAAGTTGTATGAGGCCTCTTGGCCGCTCGAGAGTCTGGATCTATCGTCCACAAAGATACCCACGTCCCCGACCTGATTATCTGGAAGAAGCGAGTTAACGAGGTTGAGCCTCCCCCAACCTTCATCGTTATTCGGGATGTCTCTGGTCCCCATGTCTTCCGCCCCCAGAATCAGCATTGCCTTCACAAGGGCGCCCTGGGGTTCGGGCCTCTCGGCTATTTCCATCAGATACTCCCTAACTATGGCTGACGCACCTGCCGCTGCAGGGGTCGCCATTGAGGTGCCACTATATTCGACATACCACTGATCGTTTAGGTTGTCTGGCGCCTCTGATGCCTCTTGAGCCTTACATGATCGGACATAGTCCCCAGCTGCGACAATATCCGGCTTTATCCTACCATCATCCGTGGGGCCGCGGCTGCTCCAGTAGTACATCTCATCCGAGGGGTTGCTGCTGTATCGGTTCACGTGAGCACCCACAGTAATCACATTCTTGGCAGTCCCTGGTGGTGAGACTCCGTCGTCCCTCTCGTTTCCAGCAGCGAAGAGTACTGTCATGCCATCATAGGTCCAGTACTGGTCCCACGTGGAGGTTCTGTCATCGGCATCTTCGGACTGGGTCGAGTATTGTCCGCCAGAGTTGTAGCTACCCCAACTGTTAGTGTGTATCCTTGCTCCTCCAGTACTGTATGCGGAGTTGAGAAGCGTGTACACGCCAGGGCCAGTGAGAGCCCCTGAGTCATCATCCTCCATTGCCTGCATATACAGCTCTGCCTCAGGAGCTATGCCTTGGTAGGTCCCTGAGCTCCTGCTTCCAGAACCTAGGACTGTACACGCCACGTGAGTGCCATGGCCGTCGTTGGTGTCGGCTGTGGATTGGTCGTTTGCCACATCTACTCTGCCAACAATCCTTGTCCCAAAGTCACCATGGTCGTGATCAATTCCGGTATCTGCCACTGCTACCCTCTGGTCGCTTCCATTCAGTCCCGTGAAGAAGTAGTCCTCTACTGAGCCAAGTTCCATGTGTGATCCTGCTAGATTGTTCCAAGTGGTAAACTGGGGGACTGGGGTTAGAAAGGCCACTTCTTCCCTGTGGGCTATCTCAGGAATCAAGTAAGAGTCCAAGGTTCCGAAGTTTATTCCTTCCGAAGGAGACCACAGATCATCCATGTATTCTTCTGCCGTGTCCGATAGTGATCCCGGTAGACCCAGTCCAGGTGAATCGATCCTGAATAGCTCATCGTCCTTCCAGCCTATCATCTCGATGTATTCGTGAGTCTCTGGATCCCAGAGGCGATCGTCTATGATCATTGCAATTGGAACGGAATGGCTAGATTGGATGAACGGTAGTTCTCTGGTCTTGAGGAGTTCGTGTACGGAGCCCTGAACAATAAATCCTGAGGGTGGAATTGTACTTCTAATGGCCACTTCAGATACTTCAAGAATCTGCATCCTTGCATCCCAAAGCCCAGTTTGGGACTCGATTACGACTATCATCAGATCCTTTCTTGGCTCCAAAAGTTGTCCTGGTACGCTCTTGGACAGGAGGAGCCCGTCATCTGAGAAGATGCCGATTGAGGAGTCTGCTCTAGGATCCCTGGTCCCCTCTTTTCCTTCAGATATCAGAGGGCGTCCCAGATCTCTTATGCTGTTAGGATCAGGAGAAATCTCAATCCTATTTATCTCAGGTGTGAGGATTACTTTGGCATCTTCAGAATAATTATCTGACTGATCATGAAAGTTGAGTGTGGAAGATAGAAGGATGATTAGAAGCAGCGCTGAGATTTGTTTTCTCATTACTACCCCCCCCCTTCCTGCTTGCTTTGATACTATGGGTCATGCGTCTTTGAGATGATTCTATTTTGTCAGAATACCTCAAATGAGGTCTGATCAACGAATGCCTCTCTGGTCCAATCTCCAACATCGTGGTTCCAAGTCCTAGGTCCCTTCTGGCCGTCGTAGTAAGTGTACTCGATGGTGACCTCGAGAGTGTATTGTTCCCAAACAGACTGACCCAGTACCACCATCTCGAGGTCCTCACCGGGAGTATTGGAGATTGAACTGTGAGCTCCAAGTTTCTCTAAGTAGAAGTCCAGTCTGTCTATCTCCAATCCCTCTGAGTCTAGGAACCTGATGGTAAGGCTTACGTCTTCTATCGCCCTGCTACCTTTATTGTCGAGCTCTACCAGAACAATGTGTCCAGAGCCTGACTGCATGTATACTATTTCCACATCGACATTGTCGTACGGTATCACCCAGATTAGGGTGAATAAAGAGGCGAGTGCTATCAGTAAAGCGGAGATAGAGGCGAATACTACTCTCCTGGGTGTCACTACTTGGGACGCATCGCCTAGTTTTTCGAGTATGACATGCGCAGTACCCGAGTCTCGTTCTGTAACCTTTCCAAGGAGGCCTCTCGAACGTGACACTAGGAAATCACCCCCAATGTTGCTGCCACTGTGAGTATCCCGGATGATACTGGCTCAGGTGCCATCCAATGGCTTGTTGAGCCTGAGAAGCCTGGAATTTTGTTCAGTAGCGATAGGTCTGATGCGAATCCATTTACCCCCAATGTAGTTCCTGATGGTATCCCTCCTGTTACTTGTGCGTCAAGCATCACACCACGGATGTCCACGTCCATTCCATTAATCTGCGCAGATGCCCTGGCGGAGATGATGATTCTCCCTCCTTGAACATCAGAGACTTCGACAATCGTGTAACCTGCGAGTATCACATTGATTCTGCCTATCTCATGAATATGTATCTTGGCGCTCTTGAGTCCTACTCCCAAGGCTTCAATTTCTTCCAGAGTGACTGGAGGGAGTGTTGGGATTTTGGACGCTCGGAAATAAAGCCTCTCTACACCATCGCCGCTGGATCTGATGTTCAATCCGTACGAGTCTGTAGGCTTGATCGATAGTCTGTCGGCTAGTCCCTCGGCCATTAGAACAACGTCCCCCTTGCTGTTCACAGCCCTGCCTTTGGCCTCGATGTAAAGGGACATCCCTTCGGTTGATGCCGAGAAATCCAGTATCGGCAAGCCTTGGAAAGCTAGGTTCTGAGTGATATCGAAGTTCAGATCGGGCTCAGTCGTTAGGTTCATTGATCCTGGGATATCGGTGAGGAACATTGTGGCTGGCCACCATGCATATCCTTCCGGACCCTCCATCCACTGCATCTGTTGTACCATGAGGGATCCAACACCAATCTGACCCTTTCTGAACTGATCGGGTACAGTCACGTCCATGGAAATGGATGTTCCCAAGCTGGCTTGGATCTCTACTGACTCTGGTATATCCCGTACCATCATCTCGGTCCTACTTCCAGCCTGTCGGTCCAGTAGTAGTGCATGGAACCAATCGAGTCTGTTTGACATAGAGTAAAGCGTTGATGTGGAGGTTTCGGTGATCCCCCCAACCTCCTGTGTTCGGAATTCCGAATCGACTAGGACTGAAGTTGATTGACCCACTTGCAATCCTTCGATAGTGAGGAATACATCTTGACCGTTAACTCCCTTGGATGCAATTACAAACTCTGAGTTGAATGGTTCCCATCCCTCCATTCCAAGTGTTAAATCCCATGACTCTCCATTGGAGATCGTGCTTCTAGATACCGAAACATCGACCATTGGAGGAAGGTTTGGAATCCAGGTCTTAAGGTGGAATCCCTCAGTTATTCCCGTTGAAGCAGAATTCATGACTATGCCGTGAACCCAGTCGGGCTCTTCGACTGAGTCACGTCCCATATGCGACTCGGCAATTAGATCGAAGCCAGAATCGGCCTCCAAACCCAAAGAGAAAGAGAAGTTTCCATCACCTGACGAGGACCCCGTTGAAATGTCAGAAGTTATTCCTGACATTATTCCATTAACAGATCTCCCCAGATCAGAGAATCCATCGATGAAGTATGCTACACCAGACATGCCTAATGATGAGTTGAAGTCGGGTATCTCTAAGGAGGTCCCGTCCTGGGAGCCGGTCGGAATCTGTACTGACAGGCGTGAGGGAAGTGGATTGACCTCAGCCAGAACAGAAAGGGGGAGATGTTGGTTAGATGGGGCATTGTCTACGTTGATTCTAAGTGGATTTCTCCCCTCTATGGTGGCAAATGCGGTTCCCATGCCCGCATTTCCTGATGCTCCTTCCTCGACTGGAGGGATCCAGCCGAGCTCACTCACCCCTGTGACCGTAGCCGAAAGAGATGAGCTGTTGTTTACCGGGTCATGATGGAAAAGGAAGTGGTCTCCATCCATAGATAGTGGAGAGTCAGAATCGCTAATTTGGGCCTCAATCAGTCCGATAGCCGAATCCGAACTCCATGAAGTAATAGATCCAGAAGTGGTTGAGAATGACTGAGGGAATGCTGATATCCTCACTGCCTGTCTATGTGAGTCATCAAATCCGGTGTATACTATCGATCCTATCTCCGAGGATGCTGAGTAGTCCACCCCGCCGGGAGAGACTGTGATGGTTATCTCGTCAGGTAGGTCTGAGAGTAATACTGATTGGTAACCCATGCCCTCCAAAGTCCCTGATTGATGTCCAACGTAGGCAAGTAAAATTTCATCTTCTGATATCGTGGTTAATGATAAATCCTGAGAATCAGAGGATTCTGAACCGATTAATGAGAAAGACTGTAGGCCTGAGAAGTCAACACTAGCTGCTACAGGGGCCAAAGGGTCCAACAGACCTTGATTGGTTTGTATTTTTCCAAGATCTCTATCCAAAGATAGCATCACGTGGTCTCCTGAGTATATTGGATGAGCCGAAGAGCCGATTTGCATTCTCAAGAGTGAGACTGGCATCTTGGATCGAGAGGAAAGCCAATTATCTGTCAGCAGGATATGCAGCTCTCTTGAATTGAAATCTCCGGTCGAGCTGCTGCCGCTAATGAGATCAACCACAGTTGAAGGGATTTCATTGAGGATGTTCCCAACATCCAAGAAAACGTCGACTAGATTCAGAATTACTGAGTCCACTATCTTGGATACGAAGTCTAGGTTTGCACCAGAGTCTAACGTATCATTGGATTCTGGAGAGCCGCCTAGGCCAAAGGAGCCGAAGACTGCTACTGAGGTTGGTATTGATTCCGCGTAAATGTGAATGCGTCTGTGATCCTCAGAATTGCCCGCTCTGGAGAACCAAGAGGTATAGTCAATGGCTTGTAGAGGTTGAACAGATCTTAGAATTACCAAGCTCTCTGGAGGATCGGCGGGATTGATTGGAAGTGTCGGGTCATTTACGTTCTCACTAGAATCTCTGGTGAAGTTCTTAATCCCAATTATCATTCCTAGCCTATCTGGAATTGAACCGGGCAGCTCAGGCTGATCGTCGGAGCCCAGCATTCTGAAAATTCTCTGTATCTCATCCTGTGAAAGCGATCCCTCAGGCATTCCTCTGAGGAATCCTAGAGAATTGGTTGAGTTACCGAAGTCGCCATCTGACTCGGATTCGGGCAAATTTGACCTGTCTTCGTGGAAATGGAGATGTAGGTCGGATCTTCTATCTGCCCAATATTCTAGAGAAGTGAGGCTTCTCTCACCCTCCAAACCTGTAGCAGTGGGAAGAACACTGTCTGTCCGAACTACCAGTTCGGCGAAAGAGGGGAGCAGTGTCGAGTCTCCATGAGGGTGAAAACGGGCTTCGATGTAGGCTAGTTCCCACATTTCTCTGTCATCATCTCCATCTGGTGGCGAATAGTGGATGTAGCCAAAGCCAGCTGATACTCCACAGGATATTTCCAGAGAGGTGTTATTGAGAAGTTCAGCTGGATCATAATCGAGACTGCACTGATCCTGCCCCCCATTGTCGAATCTTAGGGAGTAAGGCGATGAGATAGATGCGAAGGTAATGCCTGACTCGTCAGGAGGATCAATTATGCCAAATGGATCGGCGATTGCCGAAATTAGGGTGGTGATAAAATCCTGTCCAGTTGATGCGAGATCGAAATAGAGTCTTTCTATTCCGACCTCGAATTTGAAATCATTTGGAGGCATTGTGAATCTGGAGTCGATGACCCATACATACGATTCTCCACCGCCTAGATTCAGGAGAGTGCCAGAATCTGAGTAAGAGAACGCCTTGATCAGCGAAACGTGTAGAGACTCCATAGCAAGCCAATCCAGGTCTGAGGCGCTATTGCCGACTTCTTTTACGGTAAACTCTACGCCGGGCTCTACCCATAGTGTACCATCCTCAATACCCCAGCCACCGATAAATTGGAGGTCGACTTTGAGTCCTACCTGTATGTCGTCGTCTCCATCACCATCAACGTCCATGGAGTGAAGTAGGGCGTCTGTATTTGTGTTCAGTATCGAGAATAGGGATGCGCTGAATGAGACCACCTCGTAGCTCTCTATTATTTCACCATCCTTATTCTCATACTGCGTCCAAATCACGTAGTCTGTAATATTGAACAGGGTCTGCCAGATATTGTCAACCATTCCAGGATTAGTTCCGCCGTTAACGAGAAGGTCGTAAGGTGCAGGGTGTATGGTTTCAGAAGGAAGAGTGGTTACCATTGAGAGTCCTTCAATAGCAGGTCCAGCTGCAGAAATAGGACTGGTTTGATCGGAGTCAATTATTGAATTTTGGATAGCTTGGATTTGATTTTCCGCCAGAGGAGAAACGGAGTTAGAAGTGACGAAGGAGTCTCTCTCACTCAGCATCTCGCTTAGTTCTTCCAGAACTCCGAAGTCACTAGACTCTATTCTCGGCTCACCATGTACGTTTGTGAAAGGAAGTAGGATCGGTAAGGCCACGACTATTGCCAGTAACAATGAGATTTTTGAGGGAGCTTTCCGACCACCGGGGGTGCCTTGTTCTCGGGCCATTGTTGATACTCACCTCATAGAGGTGCTCTATAGGGTATTGCCCTACTGGATACTGAGAATATCACAATTGTATGGTATTCTAGTTTAGGCTTATCCTTTGTTCATGACCGCAATAGGGGCAGTTAGTGTAGGCCTCCTCTACTCCTTCTGGAAGTGAAATCTGGAATTCCATCGAGCAGCTCTCGCAAGACTTCCTAACTGTTCTATCGTCGAAGGAATCATCGGGCTTGGGAGTATCTTGCAGGTCTCCCAATAGATTCTGCTCCAATTCATCGACCTTCCCAGGCTCGGCTTGTGGCTTCTCTACGCCCAGCATGTCGAATAGATCTGGATCGGCCGGCGGGATTGGCTCGTCCTGAAATGAGGATTGGAAGGGGGAGTACCCTGAATCCGATCCCCACATCTGCTTCTGCATCTCGGAGGAAGGTGGTGGTGGGGGTAATTCTGACTCTGCTTCATCTTGAGTCTCCTCAAAGTCTGACATCTTCCTACCCACAGCAGAGTTGTAGGCCATGAATGAAACGATTGAAATGATTGTGATCAGAAGAACAACAATTCCTCCTATTGCGATCATTCCTAGGCCGCTATCGTCCTCATCCTCTGAAACTATCACCAGTATCTCAAGGTATGAAGTCAGGCCAGCATCGTTTTCGACAATGAGTAACACATTCTTGGTGCCTTTAGATTGGAATTCATAGAAAACCTGGGGGCCACTATCAAGTAACTGAATCTCATTCTCTGATCCTTGATCGATTATCCACGTGTATTCTAGATCTTCAGATTCGTTATCTACAGCAAAATTCTGTAGAAATATCCTTTCACCAACTATTGTCTCAATGATCGGTGAACCCAAAACTTCTATCTCCGGAGCAGTGACATCAATGAAGTTCACTAAAACATCCTTCTGCGACGATTGATCGGACTTATCTGTGACCACTAGGGAGACTACGTGCTGACCAGCTGAGAAATCATTAGATATTGCCAATACTAGGGTAGAATTGGGCTCAGATACCTCATAGTTTGACTCAATAATCTCCCCATCAAGCATCCAGTCCAGTCTACTTACCCCCCAATTGTCAGAGAACGATGCCCTGATCTCGAGAGTATCACCGAATCCTTTGGTAATTTCAGTGGAGGTTTCCATTGAAATCTCAGGGGCTGTGAGGTCTGAGACTGTGATAGTTCTGCTCGAGTCTGCTCCTCTGGAATCAGTTGAGATCCCATTGAGGGTTACGACGAAGCTTCCTGGTTCGTTCCAAGTGTACTCGATAGTCTGTTCCGAACCTTCAGGATTCCCATCACCGTTCATGTCCCATGTGAAAGAGTTCATTGAGAATTGCTGAGACCTGTTAGGCGTCTCTAAGGATGAGAAGGTTACCACTTGCCCCACATTTACGGTGTCTAGATCGGTCTCGCTCGATATTTTTGGATCCAGTATTGGAGTGAGTGTGACAGTAACTGTTACCGCTGCATCTTGAGTTCCTGCTCCCCCGCCCCCAGGTCCAAGTCTGTTATCCACGATGATGTATAGAGGATCATCATAGTCATCATTAACCATCCATGGAAAGTATCTCTGATCATTTACAAATAACATATCTGCAGAGGCTATTCTCAGAGAAGATGACCAGTTCGTACTTGGAGAATAGTAAGATAACGCGGTCTCAGTCATAACGAAAATATCAGGATCTCCTTCCATTGTTCTCGCATAGATATTAACGAATGTGCCTTCATCTACGTAAAAGGGCCCGTGAACTATTGAGTAGTCGTCTGGATCCACTCTGTGGATTGAGTCCGATAGTGTAAATTGGTCACTGATAATCTCGCCGCCATTAAGTGAGATTTCTGCATCAAATCCTCCTTGGGACCCTTGTCCAGAATCCTGGGGATGGGCCAGATTGTCGATAACAAGATACCAGCGTGTTTTGGCCCTATCAGTTGGGACCTCCCAGTGCCACTCTCCAGAACCGCTGAAAGCTTCGAAGACTGATTCGCTTATCCAAACTGATTCCGATCTGTAAGAGCTCTCGCTCTGGTAAACCTCTATATTTGCAGCTGGAAAGAGAAGGATATCGATTTGGTTATCAGAAGAGATTTCGAAGAATATGGTGCTTCCAGGCTCTCTTTCACCCAAATCTACCCTCAAGCAAGATTGGTCTGAAATACTCCAATCTCCGGGAAGTGAGTCTATAGAAGCGTTGGAACATGTAATTATGCCTCGAGTAGTAATTGCCTCCGTAGAAGCTGACGATGCTAGGATGATCGTGATTACGAGCATATGGGCCAATCGCATGGGTGTCCGTCCGCTATTACCTTTTGAACGGTATCGCCATGACGTTCGATGGATGATCCTATGGATTTCTCGGAACTGGGGTCTGTGGAAACCATCTCAAAAGAACAACATCACCCACCGACCTAACCCAATTCCAAGGTACTGCAACATGAGTCCGCCCCTCCACAAGAGATTCTGGGGGGTCTGAAACAAAGATGTGGGTACATGACCAACTGTTGACATCTATAACGGAGTCATGCACAGTTCCTAGTAGCCTACCATCGGGTATGATGACTGGTAGACCTCGTATCTCAGATGCATGACGGTCCGCCATGTATAGCTGCCACTCACCATGTGGCATCAATATGACGGAGAGAACGATTACTTCCCTCTATTCTTGTTCGCCTTTAGACTTGGTCGGAGCTTCTCTGCCCCTTTACCCTTGTTTAGGAGCCCTCTGCCCTTCTTTCCTGCTCCGGTCTTTCCTCTAAACGCTCTTCCGCGGTGGCTAGTTCCCGACGCCACCCACCCCAGATCCTTATCTGACTTGATTGCGGGATGAGACGGATCAATCATTATGACCTCATAGAACTTATTCTTTCCATCCTCTCCTACCCAGTACGAGTTCAGTACCTCCATATTGGGGTACCTCCTTGCGGTTCTCTCCTCTGCGATCCTCTGAATTGACTTTGCCATTGTGATCTTCTTTATTCCGGCCTTGGATGGTTTCCTCTTCATGTGAATCTTACCCTTCCTCAGACCACCTCGTCTAACTCTAGTTCGAACCACAACAATACCTTGCTTGGCCTTGTATCCCACTCTTCTAGCAGCATCCAATCTAGTTGGCTTATCTATCCTTGAGAATACTGGTTCTCTTCTCCAACCTGCCATCCTGTCAATTCTGTATCTCGATGGTATCCTGTCTTTGGGCTGTTTCCAGACCCCGCTAACGTGCTTGTGTAGTCCCATCGATAAACCTCAGCGGCCCGCCGACCTAGAGCTCATTTATGAGCCTGCTTGCAGTAAGGAGAGCCAATGGACGAGCATATTGGAGAGTTATCTTTCGTCGATATTGACGCTCTGAAGGGTCATGAGGAGGTGATTCCTGACAATCTAATTAAGCGAGAGGAGAAGCTTCTTTCCAAGGGCTTCTACAAGCCAATAATCGTTGACCGATCTTCCATGGTGATTCTCGACGGGCATCACAAATGGACTGCTGCGGGCAGGTTGGGGCTTGCGAGAGTCCCGGTCATCATGGTTGATTACCTAGCGAATGAAGGCGTACTGGTGGATGTTTGGCCAGATTGTGGACGGGATTCGATAAGCAAGACTGAAGTCCTAGACATGGGGATGTCGGAAGATGTATTCCCCCCGAAGACCAGTCGTCACACCCTGCCGTTCGAGATACCCTCGATTGGCATACCACTCGATGATCTGCGGGATTAGTAGCTGGAAAGGTTGAGTTGTTTCCCGATTCGGAAATGCGTTCTTGGAGCGATCGCAGATGAAAACATAATGAGACCCCCGAGTGATTAGCTCAGTCCTATGGCACACGCGGTAGAGAGAGTTTCGTGGGGAGTCCGGAATCTCTCAATGACAGTACCAGGACCTAAGACTGGCGGGATACTCTTGGTAGAAGGTGGAAAGAGCGTGGGCCTAGCACTCTGCAGAGAAATGCTTTGCGAGGAAATCTACGCAGGAAGGCCGGTTCACTGGATTGATGGGGGCATGAGTCTGGACCCCTCCGCTCTTATTCGCCCCCTATCGGACAGGGGCAGAAATCCGAGTAGTCTCTCTCTACTACGCACTTGCAGAGCCTTCACTGCCCATCAGATGCATGAGCTAGTCTCAAGGCTGGAGGAGGACTTGCTCGTATTCGAGGACGGCGGGGACGTTCGTTTGGTTGTCCTGAGCGATCTCGCGGGCATGTTTGCAGATAATCAGGTGAAGAATGCAGAGGGTATTGCGATGCTAGAAAACTGCCTGAGGGTGAGTAAGAGCATTGCTGAAGAGAAGAGTCTGCTGGTGGTAATCACCGTTGTCAGAAAAAGATCCCCCTCGCTACCGAAGACAATGATATCGACTATGAGGGGCCATGCTGATGATAGGATATCTCTGATTTCCTACGGAGGAGGGCAGATGACTGCGAGGTTAGACTCCCTCGGGATAACCGTACGCCCCCTGGCTAGTCGAGTCCCCTATCCAAGGCTGAGCGATTTTACTGGAGAATCCCAATCATCAAGGGATGTCTGCACAGAGCCACCTCTGGAGAGCCTCTCCTCGGAAAGGCCGAACGGTGACAGCAAGGACGATGCGGCACGAAGCGCTAGTGCCTCGTAGTACTGAACATCGCCTCTCTGGCCAACGACAGAAGAGCTTCTGGAGATGACCTCTGAACCCATCCTTACCCTATCCTCGGGGACCGATCTAAATCTTCCCACGACGACGAATCGGATCTTTCGTCCAGGGGGGTTACTCTGTCCTATCGACTCTCCTCTGAGCAATGCAGATGCGGTGAGGTTCAGTACTTTGTGCTCTCCTGCCCTTCTCCTGACCCTCCTAGAGACTACCAGTTTCGAAAGTGGCACCTGTCCGGTTCTCAGTTCTCCGATCCGACTACGAAATATGGAGATGCACCGTCTGACCGCATCCTCCGGAGTGCCCTCCCTGAGTTCTTCCAGGATATCCTCCTGTATGTCCCGTACCCACTGACAAGTGGAATGCTGCCTGAGTTCTATCCCCCTTACTTTCCATCCCTTCCTGCCGTACGCGAAGTACTTCGTCAGAGAGGAAACTCCGGTCTTCCTGTTGGGAACGAAGGCTATCCAATCGTAGATGTCTTCGAGTTCTATCGGAATCCCAGAAGATGCCTCTATCTTCAATATTAGTGAGTCGATTGATTCCGCCTGCTCGGATTTTGTCCGCCCTTTGACATCGACCAACCAGATGGAGTCCACTATGGCGTGAAGGCACTCCCAGCCGTCCTCCTCGGCCATTCTCTTCGACTCCAGAAGGATATCCCTCGACCAAGCGCATATCGATTCGTGACATTCTATCCTCCCGAATCTGGCGTTCCTATAGCCAGTGTAACCGAAGCAGGTGACAAGGAGCCATTTGAGTACGTTCTGCCTCCTGTCCCAAGAGTCGCCCTTCTTCGTAGACCTAGCCTTCAGCTGTCTGCGCCTGCTAATGATGGGTGCTACTACCCGTCCCAGAAATCCATGCCTCAAAGTGCAGGAGTGAGCCCTAATCTCAGGGACATTGAGTTCCATGTCAATGGGAGATGACTGTCGTCTCTCTATCGACCTACAGGCTTCATCGGGATCCAGAGGGAGTCTGCCGCTCCTCAGGCTGGTGCGATTTGTGGGGTCGCAGCATTTGCAATTCATCGTCTCGGGACTTATGTTTCGCGTTGCTATGATGCTGGGGAAGAGGCTTGTGAAGTCCAGTTCGAAGACGTTCCTGTGCACGCCAGGAATAGGGTCCAGGTACAATCCCCCCCTGTCTGCCAGAATCATCTCTGTGCCGTCCTTTAGGTCCTCGGCCCTGTTCTTCTTCCACGGGACTAGGACACCGTCCTCCATGGACTGCCTGATCTGTATCGCGGAGATTGCGGAGCCCGGTGATAGCCTCGATAGATCCTGCATGGGTATCCCCGATGCCCTAGAGAGTTCCATCAGACCCTCTATCCCTCCCTCTTTTCCAATGAATGACGAGTCCATGTCGACGTGCACCCTCCCCTCCAGCGCGTGGTAAGCCTCGGATCTGACGAGCCTTCCGTAACTCCAGTTTGTTATCGCCTTCCGCCTGAGCACCAGGTTCCTCCTCATCCTGCCCAGTCGTAGGGCCTGCCCGCTCGATGAGGTCATCGAAAGGAGCGCGGGGAAGTCGATGACGTCGCCCTTCCTCGTCAACAGGACGTCCGGGTCCATCCACCCGACAGCTCTCTCTAGTTCGTGGATGAAACTCTCGGGCTCTCGCCCGGGGCTCATGGAAATGCGAATCGATCCGAGCTTTCCGGGACTTCTGCCATCACCCATATCGGTCAGGGTAGCGAATCTGATTTCTCCCCGGGGAGTTCTCTTCCCGTAGGAGTCACGGCAGTCCACCAAGAGCGATGCCCTGCTGATGGCAGGAGGCTCCCACTCCTCTTCAGTGTCCTCTAATGGCTCAATACTTCGATTCGAGACCCTTACCCTGCTCATGGGACGTACTCCCATATCGAAAAGGAATCTCTGAGTGGGCTTGGGATCCATGGAGAAGATCTGGAAGTCCTCCCATCCTCCCAGAGACAATATGAGATTCGCCACCCTTGACAGCATTCCTGTCCTAGAGACCTTGACTGCGAGGACCTCTGTCTGCGTTGTGGATTCATGACTTAACAGCCTCTTTTCGAAACTCGTTGAGAGTTCACCGTGCGAGGCTCGGACTCCGGCGTCCTCAAGCCTTTCAGACAGCATTCTGAGTTTTCCCGAGCCTCCGGAGACGTGTAGTACCGGCAACCATGGTACTAGATACTGGGTGGTCTCTCCTCCGTCCTCCTTTATCCAGACGGACATTTGCCCGGACGTCCCATCCTGATGAGCATCAAGCACCCAGCCTTCAGGCATCCCCTCTCGACTCTCCTTCGAGCTTCGATATCCTGGAGCTGAGTTCCACCAGCATTGCAAGCATCGCCGGCTCCAGCTCGTCGGAGGCAGGCAGCATACCACAGGCCGAGGAACGGCTCCTCACTGACTTCAGAAGCCGGTCGAACTCTGCCCTCTCTTCTGATCGGAGGGTCTTCCGGAAGGACGACCAATACTCCACCCTCCTCTCGATCCTGTCTCTCCAAGTTGGTACCGTTCTTCCCATGGGAGCTTGACATTGGATTGGCGGTATGAAAAAGATTTCTAGGGGTATTCATGAACCTGAAAGTGAAGCGGCCGAGGATCGAGCGGTCAGCAGGCCCTCCGCTAGGCACATATCACTACTGTCAGGACCAGTGGAGCTATTTCCCCCTGTAATCGTGTTGCCCGGACTAGCAGCAGCTGTCCTTCAACGCGTCTTGGGCGCAGAAGCAGGTCTTCGCTGGAACAATGTCTGCACGGGAGCTTCTCTCGTTGAACAGTGCGGTAACCTCTTCGAGCTCCTCTTCGGATCCTCCCTTGGCCTCCAGACAAAGCTTGAGCCCCAAGAGGCCCCACATGTTGTCCTTCCAGAGGTCGATGTCCGCTCTGTAGACCTCTTCTGCCTCCTCGACATGTCCCTGCTCTAGGAGAAGGGCGCCTAGGATGTGGCGAACTGGTTGCATCTGCCCCCAGGGCTCGTTGTAAGCCAAGTTCAGTGACAGGTCCACTCCTCGACGTAGCTCGTTGAAGGCCGCTGTAAAGTCGTGGTCGTCGCCATTCTCCTTAGCGAGGAACTGCCTTCTGTACTCAATCTCGCCTTCCAGAATAGCGGCATTGACATTCAGTATCGAAGGTCCCTCTGAGGGATCCTGATACATGAAATTGTTATGCATCATTCTGCCAGCGAGAGCAGGGTTCTCCAAGGCCGCCTTGAACAGCTCTTGCTCGGCCTCGGCCTCTGGGACCATTCCCTTGGAAGCATAGGCCACTCCTCGAGCATAGTGCTGGGTGGCGATGGTAGCGGGGAACACCTCCCCGTCAGTGTACATCTCCTCTGCCAGAATCTCGTCCCACTTGCCGAACCTAATCATGACATGCCAGGGCATGGTTACGTAGGATTCCAGGAATATCGCGCCCATGGGGATAATCCCAGCCAGCATGAACTGGGCACCTCCGTTCTCATCCCCGGCAGGAAGGGTCTCAACTGCCTTCCGGGCGTACTTGAGAGCGGTTTCGTACTGGCCATCGAACATTGCGCACCAGACAACGAAGTGATGGTTGTGCATTCGATAGAACTTGTAGAACTGCGATTCGTTTCCTGTGATTTCGACGTATCGATCATCGGCTTCCACTGCAGCTATGTTGCAGTCAATGGCCTCCTTCCACTGGCCCACCCATGCATCGATGTGCGAGGGCATGTGGACGAGATGTCCCAGACCCGGCATCCGCGTTCGCAATACGTCGGCCGCAGGAAGCGCCTTCTCAGGGAACGGCGATAATTCCAGTGCGTGGCAGTAAAGGTGGCAGAGTGCTGGATGGACCTTAGCCTCGTCACTGGACTGGAATGCGTCCTCCAGGATATCGACGAGAAGCAACGTGTTGTCGTCAGCGGGGGTGATCTCACCAGTTGCCGGGTTCTTGTCCCAGAGCTGCCATGCCTTCAGGTTCATCAGGGCCTCGACGTATATCGCGGTGACGTCCAGATTGCCTGCGTACTTCTCGTAAAGAGGTGCCATTGATTCGGCGAATGCGACATTCAGCTCTGGGCTGTTGCCCATGTTCAGAGATGCAGGGTCAGCTGCATCTCGAGCCTCGGCTGAGTGACGAGTCGCGAGTGCCGTAATCAGGTCCTGCTCCAACTCGCTGCAGTGACTCATCACAGAAAGGCCCTGCTGAATAGCATCATGGCCAGATCCGAGGCCTGGCTCCCAGTTGTAGTTGGAGGAGACACAGTATGCGATGCCCCACCAAGCCATGGCACAGTTTGGATCCAGTTCAGTGCACTTCGTGAAGCAAGCGATTGCCTGTTCGTGGTTGTAGTTCAGCATGTGCCCGTAGCCCTCGACGAAGGTCTTCCTAGTCTCATCGTCGGAGCAGGTTACTGAGGCGGCAAACTCGTAGTTGGTTTCATTTCCATAATCATATTCTGTTGGTGCAAGTGACATATTTCACCACGGAAATTGGTATGGTTATAAAACCGTGGTAGAATCATATTTAACCTGTGGAATGAGGTGTTTTGGTCCGCGCTCCCGGACTTGAACCGGGGACCCCCTGATGGCTGCCTACAACCAAGTGTTTCCAGTCTACAGTCAGGTGCTCTAGCCAACTGAGCTAAGCGCGGCGCGTTCAAGGGGAGGACCGGAGCTTTATCTCGCTTTCCAGTGAAGGATGGTAAATTAAGGAGTTAGTGGTTACTATTATCCGGCTGATTGCCATAGGTCCGATAATCGCACTATTCTAGCTTCCCATATCCTCAACTGTTAAGAAGGCAAAGATGTGACTCGGGGGGCGTAATAGGCAGAAATGCCTGGGATGCACGAGGCGGTTTAGTGGTAGAGGTACCTAGTAACTCAGTTTCTCCAGATGGGGGTAAAAGCGCCCCTACAAGAGTGCCAACTGCACTGACTGATAGGGAATTGGAGAGTTTTGGTCCGCCTGATCCCAGGATCCTGGTTTGCGGATGTGGAGGGTCCGGGAACAACACTATGAATCGTATCACGCACATAGGTGTAGAGGGTGCCATAACTGTAGCAATCAATACAGACAAGCAACATCTGGACAATACTAGGGCCATGCAAAAACTACTGGTTGGAAGACACATCACTAGGGGCCTGGGTGCAGGGGGAGATCCTGTAATGGGCAGAAGGTGCGCAGAGGCAGGAAGAGATGTGATTACCAAGATCGTGGATGGAGCCGACCTAGTATTCGTAACGGCCGGACTGGGAGGCGGGACCGGAACTGGTATCGCTCCGGTTGTGGCAGAAGAGGCGAAGCGATCTGGGGCGCTAGTTGTCGCGGTGGTTACCACTCCCTTCACTGTGGAGAGGCGTCAGCGAATGGAACGCGCCCTAGAGGGCTTGGATCTGGTCAGAAAGGCAGCTGATGCAGTACTAGTACTCGACAATAACAGGCTCCTGCACTTCGTTCCCAATCTTCCACTTGATGAGGCATTCAGTATAATGGACCAACTAATTGCGGAGATCGTCAAGGGAGTTGTTGAGACTATTACCCTGCCGAGCCTGATTAACTTGGACTTCGCAGATGTTCGCTCCATCATGAAGGGAGGAGGAGTCACCATGATGCTGTATGGGGAGAGTGATCAGGGCCCGGAAGAAGTTGTCCATGAGTCATTGAACCACCCACTTCTAGATATAGAGATAGATGGGGCAACCGGAGCTTTGATTCATGTCACTGGAGGGCCGTACATGACTCTTGAACAAGCGAATCAGGTCTGTGACCTGATGACAGCAAGACTGTCTCCCGATGCGAATGTAATATTCGGAGCCAGGCAGGATCCGGCCTTCGGAGACACAATCAAGGTCATGTCAA
>MDSX01002322.1_pt1 | contig 33005 bp, 21 predicted proteins | sample 811141 | NCBI WGS metagenome assembly MDSX01 (sample SAMN05326642, study PRJNA326480) | marine metagenome | isolation source: seawater | place: Atlantic Ocean: South East | collected 2010
CTGGGATTTGTCGGATTATCGGGATTCATCAGCCAGTCCGGGCCAATGGGCATTGCCTCCACGAGAGGGTCAAAAGTTCCAAGCGGCGAATGTACGAAACCCGAAGACTCCCTGAGCGGATATTCGGATTCCGCGGCATTTTCGAGAATCGACCATTCCCCTTCCCAAAATGAGGTGCTCTGAGATTCTGAATACTCGTCCTGAACATCTGCAGCGGCCGTCCCTGACCACGTTGAGAAAATTAGGAGAAGCAGTGCCAATACGGACTTTCTCCTTGTGTTCATGGGTCCTTCGGACCCAAGCCTGACTTTTGACCGTTAACGACAGTTGATTCTAAAATGAGTCATTATCCTAGGTCAGAAAACCCCCCTCAGAGGCCATAATAGCGGGAAATTGCTGAATCGGTCATCTCTACGCTCTTTCTCCAATCTGACTCTGTTCCCATTAGGGCTCGGATACAATCAATATTCTCCGGAATGACGTCACTTTCCTGGTGTATGGCTTGGAAATAATATAGACGATCTCCGACTAGCTTAACACCATCCTCCCATACGAAAATTTCATGCAAATCGCCCCATTTTCTACCAATATCTCGGGCCATCTCCATAACCTCTGCAGTAGTAGTAATCCTATGTTCAGAGCCGTTCATAATGATGACCCGAGGGGTGTTACTCCAGAGTTCTATTACCGACTCCGTTGTGAGTCCATGACCGGGCGGTAAATCGGCAATAATAGAGTGAACGTGCATAATAGTAGTTGGAACTGCTACTGCAAGGCTGTTGATTTCTATCTCTGGCTTGACCGTCATCACATCTGGGCCGTGATGACTAGGGACCTTGAGTACTGGTTTTATCGCATTGATCGGGCCTCTGTTCGAATCTCCGGGATCAGCTGCTCTGCGAATCATCGTGCATTCTACTTTCAACGACCCGCAATGTTCGAAAAGGGGAACTAGGGTGCGAGAAAGTCCAGTGGTATTGCAAGAAACGACCCTTGTTCCCTGCGCGTTAAGATTCTCGACATGATTTGCGGAGGATGTGTAAGAAAGACCCGTGAGAGAATGTTTTTCGCCCCCTTGGAACATGTATTTGATTCCAGCTGACTTGTACTTTGAGAGATTGTCGGCACCCAACTTTCCCGGAGCGCAGTCAACTACCACATCAGCGACCGAGAGTAGGTCTGATAGCCCTCCTGAGCATTCATAACCATTCATCCCAAAGCGGGAGATCGATTCTTCATCATCGAATGTGCAGTAAAGAGGGAATCCCTTCTTTACTGCTAGATCGCATCCAAACGATGGGCCCGTCTTAGTGACGCCGACTACTTCCATGTCATCTTGTGCGTCCACGGCGTCCGCGACACGCTTTCCAATTGTCCCAAAGCCATTAATTGCAACCTTGATTACTCCCACAGTATTCCACCTCTCCTTGATTGGATGCCCCTGACTTCCCTCTATCAACATACCCATTCGCCGGATTGGCCAATTAAATGAAATGAGGTGTCAGCCACATTGACGCCCGTCACAATGAAGACCACTTGCTCGTGTCACGAGTCGAGTGCGATGAGGGATTTGACTGCGAAGAGCCTCAAGCTCAACAGAGACATTGCTAGAATGCTCCCTGAGGCGATGGAAAAAGATCGTTTAATCAAGATTGGTTATGGTGCTGGCGGTGATCTAAAGCCCCGTACTGGAGAGTTTGGGGTCATCACTCACCTACCTCCCAAGTCAAGAGTTCTGATTCTTGGAGAATTGGGAGAGTGTGTTGGCGGAATGAACAGGGGTGGTTCACTAACACTGGAAGGTGGATGCGGTTCGATGTTGGGCGCTTTCCAACGCAGCGGAAGAGCTGTTGTGGAGCGTGATGTTGGAGATAGGGCGGGTTTTCACATGTCTGGAGGGACGATTACTGTGCATGGCTCGGCAGGAAGGGAGGCTGGAGCCGGGATGACTGGTGGTTCGTTGGTTGTCAGGGGGCATGTTGGAGACAACGTTGGAGCCGGGATGACTGGTGGTACTGTGATCGTTATGGGCTCTGCTGGACCCAATCCTGGTATTGGCATCAGAGGGGGAAAAATCGTTATTTTGGGAAGCTGTCCACCTCCTGGCCCTGGGGCGTCTATGAGATCCATTACTGATTCAGAAATTGAGGAGTTTTCCGTATTATTGGAGCCACTAGGGCTCTCAGTAGGGGATGATGCATTGATTTTGGTGGCTGATGGAGAGGGGGCTCAGGTCGACTCCGCCCCCACAAGGAGCATTTCTGAAGGTTTTGAGAACATAGGAATATTCCCCTCAGCTACAGATAGGCTACCAGAACATGCCCATATCGATAGTGGTGTGAATATACTTCCAGTTGGAGGCGATGAGGGGGGGATACGATTACCGATACCTTGGCTAATCAAGTCTGGCAATGGAGCAGTTTTAGGGAATTCCTCGGCTTCTGAACATCCTGCGATGGCGAAGGGGTCCCCACGAAGTAGTGACCTCCTCCTTGTTGGGACGGGTGAGCTTGTGGATGCTGTTGATGACCTTTCGAATTGTTCCGGGCTAATTCTGGACCTTGCAGACCTTCCCCCACTGAATGATGCTGAAATAGAGGGTTTGATTGTATCTCTTACCAGCACGATGGATGAGGCTTCATTGGTCTTCCTCAAGGATGGAGTCGAAAGAGTGGAGCATTTATTCAGACTCGTTTCCGAATTAGATCTCGATGGTGCCATAGTGGATGCTGGAGCCTATGGGGGGAATAGGGCGGCATCAGCATTACCTAGGATTGGCCTTGCAGCGAGGGCGATGGACTTCAACTCCCATGGCAGGGCCATAGCGATTGAGGTCGACAATGCACCTAGCTCGGCAGACCTAGTAATAGCTGCTTCAGCTGGGTGCTCCTTCATTGTCGGACCCATTCCTGATGATTGCGATGCGGCGGCACATCTTTCCGACCTGGGTTCTGAATTTAGAGGATGGATGAAGGAAATTGGAGTTAGTCAGGTTTCAATGTTCAGTAGAAGAAATCTCAGGGCTATGAATATGGATACGGCCGCAATCAGCGGACTTAGGTTAGTTGGATTCGAAAGGCCTTTACCAATGTGGCTTGGGAATTGAGGTTTTGTAATGCCGACTATTAGCCTCCAGCATTCTGTGATAGAGAGGATTCAGAGAATTAACAACTTCAACCACCAAAGAGAAAGATGGCCAGACTTTCTTCCGGATATTGGTTGTCCAGTAGAGGGATTCAATGAGGAAGAAATTGAAATTGAGGTTTTTCCAGACAGGCCAGACTTACTTGGTCACGAAACAATGGCTAGGGCTGCTCGCTCATTCATGGGTGCTCATGACACAGTAAGTGACGTTGAAGTGATTAGTAGTGGAATAAAGATTGATGTTGACAAATCCCTGGAGGATGTTAGGCCTGTGATTTTTGCTGCAGTGGTGAGGGGTGTGGACACTGGATCAAATGACTCTGAGAAAGATGCATTCATTCAATCAATAATGGACCATCAAGAGAAGTTGCACCTCACACTGGGCAGGAAGAGGTCTCTATCGTCGATAGGTGTTCATGACCTATCTAAACTACAGCCACCATTCCGATATGAAACTGTGGACGATGGATACTCATTCGTGCCGCTAGCTTCGGAAAATGAAATGAGCATCTCGGAGGTCCTTACACAGCATCCCAAGGGAATAGAATACGCCCACCTAATGGATGGAATGAGTCGTTTCCCAATCATCGTTGATTCGAACGATGATATCCTCTCATTTCCCCCAATAATTAATGGAGATAACACCACTGTAAACGAGGGCACTACTGACTTCTTCATAGATGTCACAGGAACCGATGCCCGCGCTTGTGAGGCATGCCTATTACTGGTTTGTCTGTCTCTTTCAGAATTGGGTGGCAAGGTGGAGAGCGTCGAAATATCGGGGTGGAACAGTGATGTGATTATCACACCCAATTTCGACAAAAAGAGTCACAGAGTCCCTGGAAAACTAGTGGAGAATATACTTGGAATTAAGTTAGGAGAAGCTGAGATTTCTGAATCTATTTCGAAGATGGGCGGAGAGTTGATTGAGACTAGGACTGTCACGGAGGGTTCTGAAAGATCCGAGAGATGGGCAGATTGTGTTGTGGGTGAGAAGGAACACATCATCTCAATGCCGAGGTGGCGTAGTGACATTATGCATCCAGTAGATATTATCGAGGACATTGCCATAGGATTCGGCTACGGCAATCTCCCCCAGAGGTTGTCTTCCGTACACATTGATGCTGTGCCACTTCCTTCTTCTCAAGTTAATCGCAGGATCAGGGCCAGCTTCAGAGCGGTTGGACTACAAGAGACTCAGAGCCTCACTCTGTCCAATAAAAGAGATCAATTTGAGATTATGAGGTGGAAAGAAAGAGGGGGATCTTCAATAATCTCCAATCCCATTACGATGGATCACACCATGATGCGTCAATTCATCCTGCCATCCCTACTCAGATTACTCTCTTCCAATAGGCATCACGAGTTACCGCAGAGGGTTTACGAGCTAGGCGAGGTAGTCCGCGATTCGAAGAATAGGACGAGTGCTTCTTGGGCGTGTGCTGAGGTTGGTGGTGGATTCGCTTCTGCGAAGGGCATCACACAGGCATTAGTCAGAGATTTGGGCGGGGCCTTGGATCTGATCGAATATCTGCCGATGGATGCGGGAGATGGGCCTTGGATAGTTGGAAGGGGGGCCCGGGTAATTATCGATGGAGTGGAGGTAGGGCAATTCGGCGAGATAGATCCCGGAGTCTCCAATGAATTTGGATTAAAATCACCAATACACGCCGGTGAGTTTGATGTTGAAAAGCTAGCCAGGGCAATACCCGACCCTGTTCTCTAAGTTACAACAATTACTTGTCCTCTAGAAGAGCCATCGCATCAAGGAAGTCCTTGTCTTCGAGGTGGCTTCTGTCTTCCAACTTACTCTTTTGATCGTCTTCTGACGGACGCTCATAGTTGACGACGGGCTTGTCCTCGATTGGCTTTACCTTGCGCGGTTTGGATTTCTTTCTGGAGAACGGCCATACCGGTGTCATGATTGGCGAACGGCACCCAACCTCATGAATGCTCCGTAAATGGGCCATATGGGGGCAGGAATGAAATCACTCGGCATCTAGGGGTGTTTGTGAGAGGGAGGGCTCTACCTTTGGTGGCACTAGTGGTGCTATCATTTTCATTCACCGCGGGGGCACAAGAAGCTGTAGACGAGGTAGGCACTACGTTTGGTGTCGAGTCTGGTTCAATCTTCGACATTGATCCTGGCTCGGAGATAGGGATAAATGTAAATTTCACGAATAATGAGGAGTTTAGTGATGGCGCCATAGTTTCAATTTCCGGCCCTGTGGGATGGAATATTTCTTGGAGCAACCTGGAAAGTCCATCCCTGGGGCATCTTTACGAATTATCACCAGAGTCTACGGCATGGGTTGGCTTTTCCATCGGGGCCCCTTCGGTTTTGGGAGGGCTTCCCCTATCGGAATCCCTCCATCAATTTTCTATGATGGTGCAATCATTGGATAATATTTCGTCGGATTGGTATAACTTCTCACTCAGGTATGGATTCTTCGATGGTGCGGCCATTGTAGAAGGAGGGGGGGTTTCTTCCATAGAGCCTGGAAGTACTGATATTTTCGAAATAACACTTAGGAATGAGGGTAACTCATGGAGGAACTTGGAACTGGAAATAATACCCTTAGATTCCGAATCTGAACCTGTCGGTCAATCGGATTTATTCTTCTCCTATGATGGTTGGAGTGCTTCTGTAATTGACAGATGGCAACTTGAAAACGTTCCACCCAATGGGACTGTTGCGGCAAGAATTCAGATAGACTCGCCATCGGATAACGAAGGAGTTCTATTTTTCGAGGCGTTAGTTTGGAGCGAGGCATCCCCTGATTCGGTATCCAAATCTGTCCAAGGCGTAAACATAGTTCCAAGGGTTGGCGGGGAAATCGAGAAGTCCGGCGATGGGTGTTCAGATTCAGAAACTACTCCCGGAGAATTCTGTGAGATAGTCTTGGAGATTTCAAATACGGGTGACGTTGTCTCGAGATTCGACCTAAATCTGATTGGAGGGGAAGAGTGGATCGACATTGGTTTCACGGAGAGTGGCTATACAATAGCTCCAGGAAACTCTGTTGGCGGGATATCGATAAATGCAACAGTTGCTGAAGGAACAGAGTCTGGAAAGACCGCTTATGTTACAGTGCAACTGATTGTTGATGATTGGTCCCCTGGATATGTATCATTCACCATAGTTTCTGGGGATTACTTCAGTTGGACCTTAGAGATGGCAACTTCGGAGATTGTTGAAGGAAATAATTTGACTTCAACTTGGACTTTAATGAATTCTGGTAATGGCCCGGATGGGATAGTTGCGAATCTTGATTCTAACGTAGTTACTGATTTCTGCTTCATACCCCCGGTCGGTTCGAGTTTTGACTCGAGCTCCGGTGCACCTAGGTCCTTCGAACTGCTGGATGTCCAATCTGGAGAATCTGTTTCTTTCATTTCTTGGATGATAGTTCCGGATGTTGCCCCTATAGAATCCCAGGCCATATTAACAGTAGAAGTTAGGTCAACTAGGGACCCATCAATAATATTCGCGGGCACGGAAATGGCAATAATTCCTGGCGCGGAGATTGATGATTCGCCCCCTGTTGAAGATGGGATAAGAGAGATTGTGGTCAAATGGATGAATAAGTGGCTAGAGATTTCCCTAATCATCGTCGTAGTGGTCATTGGTACGGCAGGAGTGGTGAAGGCATTATCGATCAGGTCTAGGGAAATGGAAAACCCCAGAGAGGCGAAGGGACTTGAAACTGGAAAGGCCGAGGAATGGATTTCACGATTTAAGAAAGAAGAAGTCGTAGAAACAGGCGTTATTGAAAGTCCGATTTTGCCCCATTCAGAATTCAAAACTAACTTCATGGAAAAATCGGGAGGGTTTTCCGAGAAACCTCTTGAGTCGCCGGATGGGAGGATTGTCAGTGAAGCGAGCAATATTTTGGATAAGGCACAAACAGAAGACGACATCCAGGAGGCGATGAGGATAGCAGATGAGCTCACAGGTGATGATATTCTTCACCCAGATAACGAAATATTGGAAGTTCCTGGTGAAACCGGTAATCGAGTTGATTCCAGCAGTGATGATGAAGTTCCTTCTGACTTTGACCTCGAGATATGAGAAGCCCTAGGGCAGGGATAGATGAGGCTGGCAGGGGCCCGGCATTGGGCCCATTGGTCGTTTGCTCACTTTGCGTTCCATCCGAAGACTTAGAATTCATAAAAGCGACCGGGGCAATGGACTCGAAGGCCCTCTCATCTAGTAAAAGAGAGAGTGTCTATAATGACATAATTAGAGAGGTTGAGAATAGGGGATGGGGGGTCGGACTTGCTGTCTGTGAACCTTCAAGGATAGACTACAACAGCATAAATTCAGATTTGAACAGTCTGGAAGTGAAGTTATTTTCTGAGGCATTGGAATTGAGTGCGGATCCAGAGAATAGTGGGCATCTGAAAGTCGATGCTTGTGACGTTGATGAAGACAGGTTCGGGAAAAGGGTCTCCATTGAACTGGGGGAAGGTTGGAAGCAGTGGGATATTGAATCAAGGCACGGTATGGATTCATTGGACATTGTTACTAGTGCAGCTAGCATTATTGCTAAAATCGAGAGGGACTCTAGAATTGGTGAGCTTTCAAGGGATTTGGGACTGGACGTGGGGTCCGGATATCCATCGGATCCCAAAACAAGGTTGGCCGTACGAGAACTAGTTTCAGGAGAGTTGCCTCACGATTGCCTCAGATGGAGTTGGAAGACTGTTGCTGAATCTTGGTACGAAGTCCACGGAACCCCAATACCTTCACGGTCCGGGGACGGGAAGATTACCTCGCAATCAACACTTGGGGACTGGGGATGACGGGAATCACAAAGAAGGAGTGGCGGTGGCCCAGTAACGAATATGAGCGAATCTGAGGCCTGGAGTAATGAGATAATCCAGGCAGTACGTAAGTATGCACTGCAGAACGCTGTAGAATACAATGGCGAGGGGCAGGCTGGCAGTGTACTTGGTAGACTCCTGTCCGAGATGAAGGAGCTGAGGCCGAAGGCAAGGGAGCTTAGGGGGCTTGTGCAGCTTCTTGTGGACGAAGCTAATGAAATAGCTAGTTTGGAAGGAGTGGATGCAGTAAGGAAATTACTGGAAGATACTAATCCGGAAGCCCTGTATAGGGAGAAGCAGAAGAAGAGAACTGGACTCCCAGAGCTTCCAAATGGTATTGAGGGGGAGGCAACATTGAGATTCGCGCCCAATCCGAATGGGCCATTGACACTCGGGCATTCTCGGGGCGTCGTAATCAATTCTGAACTAGCCAAAATAAACGGGGGACGGGTGGTTCTGAGATTTGACGATACGGATACTAAAGTCAAGCCCCCTGAGCCGACCGCATACGCTCAGATAGAGGAAGAGTACGAGTGGATTTCGGGAAAGAAGGCCGATGTAGTCATCAGGGCTAGTGACAGGATGCCCATTTATCTCGAATATGCTGAGAAGATGATTTCCGAGGGCTTCGGGTATTCCTGCAGTTGTACCGCACAAAGTTTCAAGACTCTGCGAGATAATAAGGATGAGTGCCCCTGCAGGGATAATGATGTATCATTGAATCTAGATCTCTGGAAATCGATGGTCTCCGGCAAGATTCCCGAGGGAGAGGCAGTTATTCGGGTGAAAACTTCCCTAGACCTACCCAACCCCGCACTAAGGGATTGGCCTGCATTGAGAATCCAACACACACCACACCCAATGGTTGGAGAGAAGTACAAAGTATGGCCTCTACTAGACTTCCAGAGTGCTATTGAAGATCATCTCCAAGGAGTCACTCACATCGTCAGGGGTAAGGACCTAATGGATAGCACTCGAAAGCAAACAATACTGTATGGTCACTTTGGATGGGACTACCCAGAAACTCTCTATTGGGGAAGGGTCAAGGTCCTAGAGTTTGGTGGCTTCTCGACATCTGGAATGAGGATGGATATTTCGGAGGGGAAATACTCAGGATGGGACGACCCAAGGCTGCCAACTATCTCCTCTCTAAGGAAAAGAGGGTTCTCACCGGAGGCCATTAGGGAATTCTGGTTGGAGCTTGGGCTTACGCAGAAAGACATCTCGATACCGATGCAGAGCATAGAGGCTAAGAATTCCAGCACAATAGACTCGGGCTCTGAACGTCGAAGCTTCGTTAGGGGGCCTATTGAGGTGAAAATTAAAATTCCCGATGCGGTTGAAAATTACGTCGCTGAAGTTTCGGTGCCAAAACATCCCGATGGTACCGTATCTGGGATGAGGGAATGGGGCGCAATCTCAGAAAGAATCTATCTAGAGGGGGATGATATTGACGTTGTTGATATCAGACTGAAGGGATTTGCAGATGTGAAGATCGTAGATGGAGTCGCTGAAGTGATTTCCAATGAAAGAACCGACAGGCGGACAATTGCTCACTGGCTACCATTAGAAATTTCCAGGGAGGCTGTTCTAGAAATTCCACAGATGGATGAGATTCGGAAAGTTTCCGGGGTCATTGAGGACTATGAACTCGTAGAAGGGATGGTAGTTCAACTGGAAAGGATCGGTTTTGCAAAAATAAAGGAGATTCCGAATAACGGCGCCATAGTGATGTCATGGCTTCATAGATAGTGGCTGATGTTTACAATTGACATTATCGACTAAATAGTGCCCTCACAGGGGTTGTATTCAAGTTGTTTAGATGGGACGTAGGCATATGGGGGATGTACGGGGTCGCTACGCTGTTCTCCTTTGTATGACGCTGATGGTCACAGTTCTCTCCCCCATCCCCCAAGTGGCAGGACAGCAATCCACCTGCTGCAACTCAGATGATTTCGAGTTGTTTTTGCTTGGAGAAGCAGACATAGGGACGTTGACTCCCTTCGATTCGGAACTTGATGAGGTTGAGTCGGCCCTAGTTACACAAGTTTTCCAACCAATAGAAGTTGGAAAGTGGGGAGTAGTATGGGGCTCTGAGGGAAGTCATCCCGATTCGACTTGGGAGTTTACTATCCCATACGAGGTCCAAGGAGCAGTGGGTGTAAACATCAATGCTACTCTAGAAGTGAGGATTGGGGGCTCTTTCTATCAGGGCAGTTCGGAGGGAATCAATCCATACATCACCGGAGAAGGGGATTTACAGATACCAGTGGGTGTCGAGGCTGGAGAGGTGAATGATGGAGATTTGGTTGAGATTACCTTGAACGTGCAACTACTTGGATTCAATCAACCGGGTGACAATGCAGGGGTTAACTTCCTGTGGGGGTCCGAGGATAAGAAATCCAGTATCTCAGTAAGAATGCCCCTAGTTGGGGTTCAAATGAGGGATGCCAGTGTTAGTGGGACTCTAGTTTACTTCCCAATACTCCTTTCGTCCGGATTTGATGATAGGATGTGGTCAGCATCAATGGGTGGTATTTCTGTACAAAACTCCGAAGTCAGTGAGAAGCCAGTGGCGACGCTAGTGGAGAACGGAGTTGAGGTCACATTCGTTTGGAACATCCCAGAAGGAACAGAGGGAGGGACTTACCGGGTAGATTTTCACCTTGAGCCACAAGATGGACTCAGGATAGAGGCCAATATGACGCATTCAATTACTGTTGGAGATGATGGCGGAGGAGGTGGGACCTGGTATCCTGCCAATGAGCCGCTAAGGACTGGCGGGACTGACTTATCTGTGAAAATAAATGCTGAATGGAAAGGCGACAGTACGGAAAGGGATGTAACTCTTGAGTTCGGTGGCGCCATGTCCCAATGGATGAGGTGGGGGCTGGACAACATTGGAAATTCTAGCTTGGAATCCAGTAGCTGGTGGAGGAATCTGAAGTCATATTCAAGTTCAATTCCACAATCGGATTACAATAATGGGATGGTTGATGACTCTGAGTTAGTAGCCCTAACTGGCTACCTTACGGGGTCTACCTCAGATATGCGCTCATTCCTTTCCAATGGGATGTTTATCGAAGCTGAGTCGATACTTGGAGTCGATCCAATTGATCTTGGTCCAACAGAAGTAAATATCGACATGGGCGGGACGAGGGGTTTCAGTTCGGATACAATATCGATTTCGATTTCGACGTCATACCTCGTAAGTGAGGGTGAAAGGCAGTTATTGGTCGAGGATTTTGTCCGTCCATCGCTGGAAGAATACTGGACAGCAATAGGCATCTCGGTTGAGCTGAAAGGATCGATGCTTCAGGACGTTGGCGTGGTTTCTTCGGAAGGCATAGAATACTCTCACAGGAGGTGGATTGTGCAAGAGACAATTTCAATTAACGAAGGGGAGATTGATCTAGATTTAGACTTCCGCGTTGAATTTACGCCCACTGGAAATCCTATGTTCAGCGTTCTAGTTGGTTCCGGAATAATGGTTCTAGCACTGTGTGCAGCTATCGGGATGGGATTGAATGCAACTAGGAAAAGGTCTAGATTCCCAACGATGGTAACAGTTGCAACGATGGGACTGATGTCTTTCGCGATTTACTTCCTGGGGCTCCCAATGCAGATGGTATTGGGATTAGTCCTTTTCAGTATACTTCTAGTATTCCCAATTTCCTTACTTTCACCTAAGATTGAGAGAGCTGAAAGAAATGGTAAAGGAGGAGGGAGGGTCAATTGTCCATCCTGTGGAAATTCCATATCGGTTGATTCCGATGTTAGGCCACTTAGGCTTACATGCTTTGAGTGTGATAGCATCATTCGGATAGAGTAGGGAATAATGCGCCATTTGAGATCAGGGCATCAATTACCTTCCCAGCTGCTAGATTGTTATCCATTTCCTTCCACAGCAGGGTTGCCATTCTTATCTGGTCAGCTAAATCATGAACCCAGGATGGGGCAAGAATACAATGCCAGCCCAATTCCTCGAAACGTGATGTAGAAGGTGTCGAAGAGGTTAGTCCTGGCCTCATGAGATGGGAGATCGCTCGTGCTCTACCTTCGGCGTCCAAATGCGGCCATCTTTCCTTCACTGCTACGAGGTCCCCTTCGTCAATCCATGGTCGAGTCGATGGCTCTAGCAGGGGGACTTCGGGAAGGGGCACGACACTGATTGTACCCTCGTCCTCGAGTAAGTCCCTGAGTGTCGTGAATACTGGATCATAAGTTGTATCCATTGAGGGATGAATCCAATTTCCTGAAATTGACCATGGCCTCATTCTCCTCACCCTCTTACCAGTGGGGGAAATTAGCTGAGCGAGTGCATGTGAAATGGCTGCGGGGGTTAGGGCGCCATTCCGGCTCTTGCCCTGCTGCCCCATATGGGCAGTAGTTGGTACGTCCGCTCCAATAACTACTGCTGGTATATTCGAATCGAAGCTGAACTCTTCTAGCGAGGGATCGAACAAAATGAACGGGGGTGTCAAGCCTGCTGATTTTTCTTCGGGTCTGTTGGTAATTACCCTACTGTAGGGAATTCCCTCGTCCAGAAGGGCCGCCTCGATAGGTGCCATGGCGAGAGATGAGGTGAGCGTCGAATCTGTAGACGAAAGGGTGATTCTTTTTCCAGAACGAACCATCGAGGCCACTGAGCGTAGTATTTCTGCGACAGGCGAGAAAATTTCCTCATCAACCAGTGTTCGCATAGGAACGCGAAGGGGTGTACGTTCAAATCCCCTACTATTGACTATTCAACCATCAACCTTAGTTGGTCTCTCTTGTATTGCCAGTCGCCATCTAGCTTTCCTGAACCCTTGTAATATTCAGCTAGCCTCCTAATCTTGGACTCACACAGTTCCAACTGACGACGATTATGAAGGTCCTTGGAATTGGCATTTAGGTGATCTATCAGGCCTAGTGCCCTCCTCATTAGGTTCATCATATCCTCCGGGAACTTGGGAGAAATACCATTCCTTTCAAGAATCTGTGAAATTCTCTCTCCAGTGGCGAGACGGACATCGGGGACAGCATGTTGATCTCTGAGGACCATGCCAATCATTGCAGTTGTGTGGCCGTCCTTTGCCATACTGATTATGAGTTCTTCTATAGCACTCTTGTCGGTCTCGGACCAATCTGGCAGGTTACCAGAATTGGGCTTAGATGAACCGCTTGCACCCTTGCCCTTGCTATGCATTCGTGCCATACATGTGCCTCCAGCGAGCGGGCGACCTACTCCCCCTCTTTAATCGCTGCGATGGGGCACCAGAGTTGGTGGGCCTCAGAGCCTGTGCCTAGTACGAGCCAGCCTACCTGGTCCTTTGGGCCATTCCCATACAGGGGCCGCCGCCCTTGCAGAGCCTACCAGAGTGCCATCCTGATAGACTAACATCTCGTCACCTACTCTGATGTCCCCCTCGAAGTTTTCGATATTTGTCGGGAAAATGTCTCCAATCCAGTCATGGTTCTCAATTAAGTGGGCTTTTGGAAACTTTCCGCTTTCGTCGATAATTGGCAGGGATTTTTTTGAGAAAGCAAACCTTCCATCTCTCGGATTCCATCTAGCCAGTTGATCTCCTGATTTTGAAATTGTTAGAATCGGGGGCCTTCCTGAAACTACGGTACCTTCGAGCCATTTGTCGGTACCGTGAATAAACCTGGATCTCGACTCCATAGTGCGTAACCTCTCCTCTGATTGTTTGACATCTTCCAAATCTAACGAAAGGGGAATATCCATACTGGCTTCATGCAATTTGCTTAACGAATTCTGAGAACCAGCAGTTTCACCATTCCTAGTGTCACGGACATTAATTCCATCAATGCAAAATTCTAATCCGGAGTGGTTGATCACTTGCTTGTATCCGACCCTTTCAACAATCCTACTTACCATTCTCGTAATTATCGCTATTTCATCTTCATCCCAATCTCCAGTGACTGGGATGTCATAATGTGCTGCAGGCCATAGATCTTCAAGCTCCCTTGGCACTAGTCCAAGAGGTGCTGTAACCATGACTTGGTGGATTCTGTTACTTGAAATATTCTTCATGAATCTATGATGACTTGGAGAGAGCCTGTACGGCTTAGTGGCCGAACATGGGAGCAGGAGAAGTATGTCGGCCTGATGAGAGGGGGGGACATGAGTTTCCGAGACCCTCGCCCTCCAATCTTGAATGAGTGGGTCATCTCGACTAATTGGCGAGTTGCATCGGAGTCTTCTCTTGCCCTCCACTGTGCTTGATAGTCCCGCATTAGCTGTATTGCCACTCATTAATGCGTCGTGTACCCTCAACCTCTCGACAGAGCGGGGGCTAGAGACGATGCATTTCTCCACTGATTCCCTGAGTGTACCTGTTCTGATTGACTGCCTCAGGTCTGAAAGTGCAGACACCCAATGATTGATCTGAGTGTCAATATCAGCATTTTCCCCCAATGTGACCTCTGGTTCGCGAGGTCCACTCTGGGAAAGAATGATACCGGCCGCAGATGCATTTCTCGATCTGGAAAGGTCAAATAAATCCACACCAAGCCATGAAAGTAGATGGCAATTATCGGGACCTGAAATCCCTGGAGTCCAAATTAGAGAAGTAGGGAATCTCCTCCTAACAACGTCCAAGGCCTGTACGAGTTTTCCACGATTGTTAGCTAGCTGTGGGGCATCGGTAAGCACGACGACCGAAGGCTCCAGTGATTCATCGGAAAGTGTGTTGTCATGATGCAATGACTGCCAGGAGACCGGGAGCAGATTGAGGCCAGTGCCAAAACTTCCTGAGTCTGATTCTTCGAGACTAGGGGGTAAAATGAGGCCTTCGTTAGCCTCCCATGCATCGAGGCCATCGAATGGATAACAAATATCTGCCCTGGTGAACATGGTGAGTTTTGAAGGAAAATCAGAGTTGTCCCTTCTGAATGACAGTGGGGACATTGAAATGGGTAATTCTGGATCATCTTCTGAAATAATGATAGCTGGTGCCCAAGATGCTGGATTCGCCCTGTCTCCTAGTGAAAATAGCCTAGAGACTCGTTGTCTAGCTATGACATCTCGTGCTAGTGGCCTGTCCTCCATAGTGCCTCGAATGAGAAACTTCGCTTGAAGGATTCTAAGGCTGATTACTACTCGGGGATTGCATGAGTCAGGCGAGGGCGGCGATTCTTTCACTGATTCTGGCCTCAACTTTTGCCTTCACTTTCCCCACATCAATAGCTGAAGAGGGGGGGATTGGCGTCGTTGAGGGGCATGTGGAAGGACATGGTCCAGCTTGGTTGGAGTTTGAATGCCTGCAAATTAGTTGCTCGGAACTGGAGTTAGTCGTCCAAGTAGACGGGGAAGAATATACGATTTCTGACACTCACCTAGTCCAATGGTCTGGAATCGTTGACAATAATCTATCTTGGAGGGTGAATTTGGGAGAGGGCTTCGATATTGACGACATAGGGTACGATTCGATACTCCCGAGTGAAACCAATTTGGTCGAGCCGGGGGATTTGCCCAGTACTGTCCCTGTCCCCGGGAACCAGGCTGTAGAATTCGAGATTGATGCTACTTCCATCTGTCAACTGGATAGGTGTGAGTTGAACGGCCAATCAGAGGATCTGGGGGCTGTTAAGGAGGGTGCAATTATTGTTGGTTCTCTGGAAAATCAGGATGATAAGGATTCAATCAGGATACCGGGAGGCAATGGTGATGTCGTAGTCATAGAGGATTTCAAGTCCGGAGGAGTTGCCGATTTGGAAATTTGGGAAAGTGGCATGGGTTCTAAATCGCTACTAGAAATTTATGAGGGCGAGGGTAGTTTTCCAATTATCCTCGACTATCCGATGAATTCGAGCCTATGGCTGAGAATTGTTCATTCGATTGATTCGGGATTGACCCCGTACAAAATCGAGGTTTCGAGATTTGACAATAATCTAGAAGCCCCCGGTGGAGGGGACTTGGAGGGTGAATGGAATCATGGTGAACACTTGGAATTTCGTTCAGTGTCATACACCGGACATGTTTCTGGATTCGATACTGATGGAGATTCTCTATTGCTTCAGGCCGGGGGTAAAATGGAAATTAATCCGGACTGCACATTCAGAGGGGATGTTTCTGTTGGAATACACCTGAAATCATCGAATGGTGAGGCGGTGATACAGGAACAGGGGCCTTCATGCCCGGACAATATAGTAACGCTCGCCGATGTACATTCGATAGAGTTCAGAATCACTTCGAGTGGCCCTTCTTCTTGGACCATAGGAATCTCATCAGACTCCGGTAATGATGGAAATATGATCGGGGATGCTCCTGACTACCTCTGGAGCGAGGGCGATACAGTTGACTACTATGAACCGATTTTCCCCAGCCCAAAGGTGCTATCTGGGACATTGGGCCTAGGTGATAACGTAGATGTTCATCCGATAAAAATCGAGGATCAAAATGGCTCCAGAGTTTACATCAGAGACGAGGGTGCGTCACCGGTGAATTTCCAAATTCAATCTCTCGACCAGGGGAGCTGGATTATTTTGAATTCCACGAATGGGTCAATAATCAGTATGCCGATGGGGACTCACGCCCTCAGAATAGAAAAGTTGGCTTCCTCAGACGTTGAAGTTGAATATCGATTCACACTGATCTATGCTGGTGAAGATATCCCAGATGATGCGCAATTAAGTGACCTATCATACTTATTCAAGGATCTTTATTTATTCCTTGGAGCGTTGATGATAGTACCGCTAATAATTGTAATTTGGTGGGAAAGGAAGAGGTTGTTCTATGGCACTAAAGGAGCTGAAATAATTGAGATTCACGAAAGAAGGAGGCTTAGGAGGCTTCGAGAGAGGCTCTCTAAGGACGTTTCCGAGAGTGAGACGAACGAGCAAGTTGTAGAATCTGCACTCCATCAGCTTGGAGATAGCCCATGGGCTGGAATAATCTCTGAGTGGGGTGATCCTGTAATTCGTCATATGACGGAGCAGATCGAAGTATGTGCATGGGGTGTAGAAGGGGGCAGCTCACTGATTCTTGGAATTAGAGTTGGGCCTGAGGATTGGAAGTTAGCAGCGATACGATTCCACTCTCCAGAGGGTGCTGTAGCCGATATTTCTGAAGTCTCGCCCAATCGACTATTTGGCGGGGATGAGGTTTTCCTGGATACCTTAGAGTCCGATAGTAAGACGTTCATTCGGGTCAAAATAGATGGGAATCCCAGTGTACTAAGCTTCCATTTATCGGGACTGGTAGGAGGAGATCCGGTTGCTGCGACTCCAAGAAGTGCTGTGGATTGGAAGAGCCTAGAAGAGGAATAAAAACTATCTAATCCTTGAATTCCTGCGTCTATACGCTTCATCCCTTATTTTCTGCTCAATATCATCTTCGTTCGTACCGAGGATATCATACATTTCGGAAATCCTCTTCTTGTCTGCACGGGAAACACTCGATGGGATGTCTAATTTCAATACCACTGAAACCTCCCCTCTGGCCCTAGATCCTTGTCCCGGAAGACCCCTTCCCGGTATAGAAATAGTGTCGCCTGGGTTTGACCCTGCTGGAATCTTGACTGTGATATCAGTACCGTCTACGTGAGGTATCTTTACAGAAGTTCCAAGGAGTAGATCTGCAAAGCCAATTGGGAGAGCCATGAGTAAATCAGAACCATCCCTCTCAAACCATTAATGGCCCTCTACATCTATCTCGATGTACAAATCGCCGGAGTCCCCTCTCCCATTCCTTGCAGCCTCGCCGTGACCCCTCATCCTCAGCCTGACTCCGGAAGATACTCCTGCAGGGACGGTGAACCTTACTTTCTTTGTTTGATTTGAGCGTCCAGAACCTCCGCAAGAATCGCAAGGATTCTGGATGATCCTTCCATCGCCATCACACGAGGGGCAGTCTGAGACGACTCTCTGGGTAAACGGACCGATTCTCTCTACCCTCTCTATCCTGCCCCTTCCATCACAGGCCGGGCATGGCCTCACTGAAGAGGGGTCTTTCGACCCCTTTCCTTCACAGTCGTCACATGTTCTGAGTGCTTCAAATTCTATTTCTTCCTCGCAGCCATCCATGGCTGTTTGAAAGGGAACAGAATGTCTGACCATCAAATCAGATCCCTTAGGTCTTCTATTTCCAGATGAAGAACCGAAAAATTGACTGAAAATACCCCCTAGGTCACCTCCAAATAGGTCATCTATACTGATATTGACCCCTTGGAATCCCCCTGGTCCAAATGGCGAACCACCGGGGGAATTATGCCCAAATGTGTCATACTTCCTTCTTTCATCGTCATCGGAAAGTATGGCGAAAGCTTCTGAGAGTTCCTTGAACCTACTTTCAGCTTCGGGATCTTCGGGGTTCTTATCCGGATGGTGCTTCCTAGCAAGGGATCTGTAAGCTTTACGAATTTCTCCCTTACTAGCGCCCCTAGAAAGACCCAGGACATCATAGTAGTCCCTCTTCTCCGGCATGTTATCGACCACGGGCTCATTACTGGGTGCTTTCAACCGTTCCCCACTAGACCAAGAAATCCCCGCAGGAAGAGCAGTACTGAACGCCGCTATTATTCAGGTTTCCACATTGTCTGCATGAAACAACCGATCTAGCCATAGTGGACGTGACGGGCGCATCCCACTCGCTATTTGAGGAAGATTTCTTAGCTTCGATTTTGGCCTTCCTCTTTTCCTGCTTGGCCTTATTCTTCTCGATTCTCCTCCTAGCTGACGAGTCCATGATTGATCCAATTCTGGAAGAAAATGACGGTCCCCTTGGTTTTGACTCCTCCTTGACCTTGTCCTCATCGACAATTGTCTGAACTCCGGAAACCCTGACATCTGCCTCGAAATCGTCGCCTATCTCAGTTTCAGTCATCTCGGAGTTTAGGGACCCCACAGTGCCTGACATCCTTTCCCTTGATCTCATAGATGATTTCCTAGATTTTGCTACAGAGCCAGATTCTAACCTCTCCAGTGCACGATCTGCCTTATCCTCCCAAAGCCCTCTGTCCTCACTCTTGTATGTCCTTGAAAGGCCCTTGATGACCCTAGACCTGTGGTATTCATGATCTTCGACCCTCCTATACCTAAGGAACATCAGCAGCCCTAATATTACGGCTGCAGAATGTATTCCAATCTCCAATAACGAGTCTTCGGAAATCACCTCATCAAGGGTCGGAAGCCCGAATCTTACTGAAACTACGCACAGAGTTGGGGCGAGCAATAATGCCACACTCATGGACGAGGAGCGCTCAGTCATAGCCCTCCCCCGTTCGATTACTGTTTCAATCATTCGCGCTCTTGGTTGAGTTCTTTGGAGAGAACTCATGAGCAGCAGTGGACTCGAAGAACCATGGAGCCTGATATCAGGGTGTCAACCATCGTCCAGCCCCATGAAGATCCCAAGAAGGTAATTTTGTCAGTGAGGAATATATTTCCAGACTGGTCTCCAACCAATGAGGTAGGGAAGAGGAGTTTTCCTCACGAAGGTTCGGCGGATGTATTGTTTGGCAATTCCCAGTCTTTGGACAAGTTCCTAGAAGCGATATCTGAGCAAAGAATTTTGGATACCGCACTCGATGCCATGACTCTTGACATGGAAGGAGGAAATCTCACCGATTTCTCGATTTCCAGACAGGCAGCGCTAGTTGGAAAGATCTCATTCTCCTTGGACGAACGAACTACGGGCGGAACTATTGAGATATCGATTCGAGGGGAAGATATCGACCATTGGATAGAGGATATTACATGGCACCAGGGGCGGTCTTCAATTCCAAGGAGGGCTGGTGATGACCTTTCGATGTCCGAGGATGGTACGCCAAGTGAGTGGTTCGACAAAAGGGGACGTCCAACAATTGGTGAAGAGGATTAGGGAATTCCTGATGAGGCCCATTCTTGTACGAGTGGCAGGTCCGCAGGAAGCCATTTTAGATTCATCAATTCATCTTGAGAGACCCATTGTGTTTCATCATGTTCCGAAGGAGAAATTGCACCCGGGTCAACAGCCGCACACTTCCAAATGAATAATTCAACATCTCTGTCGCCATAGTCATGGGAGATTTGGGCCACACATGATTGAGGGGTGACAGAAATTCCCAATTCCTCTTCGATTTCCCTGACCACGGCTTGTTCTTGGGACTCTCCTTCCTCGATCTTTCCCCCTGGGAATTCCCACCAACCGGCCCATGCGTCTCCCTCGGGTCTTCTACAAGCCAGAATTTTTCCCCGGGGTTCGTTGAGTAATGCGCCTACGACCCTATACAGTGGCTTTATCGAGAGGCACCTAATTACCCTACTTACAATATCAATTTGATCACTCATTCTGATGTGAGTTTTTTTTGGTAAATGGACGAAAATTACCTTCGTTCCCCCATTACCTTTAGCCTCTAGGGTTCTGAAGAGGGTCTCGTTACAGACGAATCCTCCCGCATCCTCGCTCCATGCAACTCTTTCATCATGCTCAAACTCCTCATCCAAAACGTGTATTGGGGCTGTAATCTTTAGTGAATCGGGGGCACCGTGTACAATTTTTGATCCGCGAACCATCCTGCCCGAGTTATCAGGCTTGGACATTTCAAGAAGGTTTTTTGCGATTACCTCCAAGCTGACTTTATCTCTGCTCTCTGAAAGTCCAAGATGAATTATGGCATCAAGGGAGTCGTCAATGCCCAGGATTTCCGAGCATTTCCTAGACCCTCTCTCATCGACGCTTAGAACCATGGTCGAAAGATCGACCCCCTTAAGTCCGGTCCGGCTGAATCTCCTGACTACTTCTTCGGATATGTTTTCCTCATTATTATGGAATGGCTGGAATCCCGTTAACAGCACCCTAGGCAGAGCCATGGAGTACGCGAGAGGGTGTAGTAAGTTGTCATTTTCGCATCTCGGGAACGTCATATTCATTCCCCCCTGCCTCTTCCAACACTCGTGTCTGACCACGATTACGTCGTTATTCTGCCTAGCGAGGATGAGGATGACGAAGTTAGTGCGATTGGGGTTTTTGGGGTAATTTGGTCTGAGTTGAGCGGTGGAATAGGGGCTTGGGGGGCTTTGAGGCCTATTTTTACAATTATCCTATCACTAGTCCCGTTTCTTTTTCTTGGACAGCATTTCAATCGGCAACATCGCAAGGGTCTCGGATGGTTCTTGATTCAATTACCACTAATTCTATCAGTTGTTCTCTGGCCAATTATATTCATTTGGTCAATTATTGACGCTTGGTGGGTATCTAGCGGGATTGTAGCTAAATCTCAGGGCAGTTAGAACCCTTCTGGCAACTTCAGGGGGCTGAATAAGTGGCCCGGACTGGTTGATTCACTTAGTTGGGTTCTGATCTTGGATTCCCAGTCCCTCAATACTGTAATTGCTGATGCAAAAGGAATTTCGGCTTGGTTCAGTATTGTTCGGATGATTGTATCAAAAATATCCATCCTATCTTGATCTACTGAATCGAGAACCCTATCTAATGGGAAAGAATCGATGGCCGGAGCGTCTCCGTCTGAATCTATTGGCCATGGTTCTAGAATTGATTTGGGTAGTTTCTCGCCCGATTCTTTAGCCGTGTTTTCGAGTTTCTCCGTAATTATCCTAATGAATTTAGAAACTACCAGAGCTACTTCGACGACTGGTAGACCGTACTGATTGACGAAATTGACCATGTTCTCTTGCAAGAAAAGGAGCCTGTCTTCAAGTGGTTCACTAGGGCCAGGCAACATCCCACTAGGATCTTCCATGGCAGCTCCAAGAGGTGTACACTCAAGAGTTCTAGGTTGAACGGTCGTCATATCTTATCGGTGATCCGCTATTGCCTCTTATGCCATCAAGTAAGTCATCCTCTATCTCGAAGTGATCGTTGAGCCAGTCGCCATCTGTATCCCAATTTGTTGGATCAGTCCCGTCTGCTATCTGATCTCCATCGATATCGATAGCCCACCATCCGAATACATACTCCCCAAGCCCAGTATTTGGTAGATGGTACTGGTCGCCAGCAAATCTATTGAATTCGTCAGCCCAAGCTCCGTTTAGGATAACAACATCGTCACTACTGTCGACTTCCTCGTAGTCGATATCGTTGTCATCCACGATAAAGGCATAGAGTTGGTCGTCGTTATTGATCTTGTACATTCGGAAGTAATTTGTTGAAATAGCGGCACTTCCGGAGCATGTCCCCAATAGGGCCTCCCTGAGTTGCCACCACTCCATCACCAAGTTTCCTGAACAGTCATACAAATTGGATTCACGGACCAACGAGGGCGACGAAAGGGAGGCGTTCACCACTCCGAAGTACTCTTGGAAGTTATTGTATGGCTGGTACACGCAACTTCCACTAGAGCAATCCCAACCTCCGTCATTATCAGCATCTTGGCCTGCGTCGGAGGGGTCAGTGGGGTCATGGGTAAACCACGCCCAATCCAATTGGGGTCTGGAAATTATTCCGGACGAAACGTCGACAGGCTTCCACACAACGGGAGTAACCTGATACCAGACAACTGAAATTTGCAAGTATGAGGACCAATTATCATTTGTCTCATTCCATCCCCTGTAATACTCATAGAAGTCTGGCATCATATCTCCATCGGTGTCATTATCGAGAGGGTTAGTTCCATACTTGAAAACCTCCCTACCATCTGAAAGATTGGAGTCTTGGACATATGCCACAACTGAGCCATCTTGGAAGAACGGGATCATCACCGTGGAGTCGTCGTCACTATCTTGATCGAGTGGATGTGTTCCATTATCAAACTCCATTATGTTGGAGAAGTAGAGAGGTTGGGCGCCTTGTCCTAGCTGGCTATCTATCGACGAGGGCGTGAACTGCCTTCCCTCCCATGTACCCTGCTCGGCCGGCAAGTCTGACAATGTTCTATCATACCAGCCATCCGCGTCAGGGTCATAGTCGACATCCAGTGAGTTTACTGGATTCATTGACCACCTGAATGAGTTTACAGGCAGGAATTCCCCATATATTGAGTAACAGAATTCCCAACCGTCTGGCATCCCATCCCTGTCGGAGTCTCCGTCTGTTGGGTCGCTGACTCCGGCCAGACTTGTGTTGAAATTGTTATAATCGACTGAATTAATCAGCCCCATCCTCTCTGAGGACTTTATGCTCTTGCTGATGAATGACGAGTAGAGGTAGCCGAAGGCTGCTTGGTATGAAAGACCGTTCTCCTCGATCTGAGCATTGATCGCATCTGCGCCATATGAAACCAAACCAGTCTCATTCGGTATCGTATCTACGGCTATCTTCTTTCCATAAACTCTTGATTCATACTCGGCGAGGTTGTCGAATGATTCTGAGTCTGAAATAAAGCCATTGCCATCGCAGTCAAAGGAGTCGTCGTCTGTATCCCTGAATACGTCAGTGCCTGTAAGAGGGTTCATCTCCCATATGTTATCTTCCAGATTCCATTCAGTAAACCAATACTCGTATCCGTCACTCATACCGTCCCTATCCGTATCCTCGTCATTCGGATCAGATATTCCGAGAAGGTATGTCAATAGTGGCCCTGCCGGTTCACCAGAAAGCCACTCCTGGTACTGTTGCATTGCTAGCTGCGCTTTACCTTCTTTGTTGAATAGAATCCTGTATATCCTATTGTTCGCCTCGGAGGGGTCTAGCTGTTGCGCTTCCTCCCACATCCTAGGTGCATCAGGAGGAGATAGTCCGCCATTTGCGGGATTGTTGTTAGTCAAGTTGAGTTCGACAAGATCCGTTATCCCATCCATGTCTGAGTCGTAATTTCCATCCCCTGCCACTAGGGGGTTGAGGGTCCACACGGAATCTGTTGAGTTCCATCTAGTGAAAATCAGCTCAATACCGTCGAGTAGGCCATCGTTATCTGTGTCTGGATCATTAGGGTCCGCGGTCAAGCCAGTAAGGTTCCTCTGCTCGTCCGAGATGAATGTCCCGAAAGAGAGGGACGACTCTGCTGAAAGCCAGGGGGTGGCAAGCAATTCACCGCCCACAGATAGGAGATAAAACTGAGGCGAGGTTACTAGATTGTCCGTCTCACTGAGATTTCCATCGATTGAGTTGTATTCTTCCCAGTTATTCATGCCATCTCCATCTGGGTCTCCAGTCTGATCTCTCTCATCGACTGGGTTCAACGTCCATTCTTCATCGAACAGGCTCCATCGAGAGTGGAAGAATTCCCAGCCGTCAGGCATTCCGTCCCTGTCTGAATCAGCAGAAAGTGGATTTGCAGAGCCGACATCCCGGGTAGTCGTTCCATTCACGAGGCTCTGATAAGAAGGGCTTGTAAAATCCCCGAAAGAGCCCTCTGCAAGATCCTGCCAAGTCTCATTCCAAAGTGAAGTGGTGAAGTTCTCTGGATAGGCGATACCCGAGGATGTCATCGAGCCGTACATGATTTCTGACTTGATGTGATATTCGAGCCAGTTTACAAACTGCTCATCGAGGGATAGGACGCCATCATGATTGACATCATATCCATCCGAATCTGGATTATTTAGGTAGTCGGATCCGTTAAGTGGATTGATGCCCTTGTTTTCCTTGTTCCATGTACAAGTGTACCTAGCCTCCCAGCCATCTGGAAGGCTGTCTCCGTCCGAGTCGATGTTGTTAGGGTCAGTCTTGACCCATGATGAGGCTGACTCGTTTGATTCGCCATGAGAGGGGAGGCCTTCCCTAAGGACCGTTTCCAACAGATTCCCCCACATATACTCACAGAGGTTTGACAGCCCGTCTCCATCCGCGTCTGCGTCTGCATCATTCGGATTACGTGGATCGAGGGTCCACAAATTTCCACCGGTGTAGACGTCTCCGATCCATCTTCTATGCTCAATCTCCCAGCCATCGGGCATACCGTCCCCGTCAGTATCGTGGTTTGTTGGATCGGTTGGGCCATCAGTGCCCCCTCCAGCCCCAGAACCCAGCCATCCTTCGAGGTGTACGGTTTCCGCCTGTTCCCCTGAGTCTTCATCACAAATGTACTCTTCATTCAGGTAATGGCAATCGAATGATGTCGGGCCAAGGAACCAGCCCCAATACTCCTCTCCATCGGAAAGACCGTCTGAGTCAGAATCTATATCTCTTGGATCAGTACCATTGAATCCTAATTCGGAAGTACTGATGTATCTGTATTCCTCCAGATTAGACCAATCTCTTGTAAATTCGGTGCCATCGGCTAATTCGTAGCTGACCCCATCAGCGTCGGCATCTCTGTCCCTGTCATATGGGTCGGTCGGATCTAACCCATAGGCAAACTCCCAACCATCTGGCATCCCATCTAGGTCGGAGTCTGCAGACTGTGGGTCGATGGGCATTATGTTCATGTATCTCCCCGGGGAGACTCCGGCGAATAGCCAATTTTTTCCATCGTACTCCATCGTTACAAGTGATGTTACCAAACCAGGGACTCTGGTCTGGTTCATGTATAGCCCCAGAACGCCCGTATGTCCGCCCTCAAGGCACCAAGTGCCGTCCCTAGAACCAATTACGACCATCCCATTGTAAGAAAGTACAGAGTGAACGTCATTTGCTCCCTCCGCCCATCTATCAAGATTGTACATTCTTTCACTGCTGATCGAAGAATACGGCATTTGGAAAAACGTACTGAGGTCCACCAAATGCAGACCTCCTGCAGTACCGAGCCAAATTCCAGTCACCTCCTCCACGCCCCCTCCTGGCTGTCTTGGTCCAGCAACCTCCATTGTGTTGACTATAGCAGACTTTGATTCATTCAGTAGATCCGCACGTTGGACGAAGTCCTCCGCATTCTCCTGATCGAAGACCCACCAAGGATCCCCTGCAGATGTCAATGTATCAGTGGTATTCCATCCGATCAGTCCGAAATCAGTTCCAACAAGAAGAAGGGGGCCTCTGCCAGAGACTGGGACGTGGATGGCCGTATTTGCAGATGTCTTGGATTCTTCAAAAACTTCATTCAATGCAATAACAGGAGCTGGTTCGGTAATAGAAATTGAGATGCCATCGCCAAGGCAGTGTCCATTCCCGGAATCGCCATCTTGGGTGAATGACAGAGACCATGCAGAGTTTTTTCCGAATGCCAGAAGGTCTAAGTCGCTACTTCCGGTTTCTAACTTGAGAATCGAATGTACTGAACCAATATTGGAGTCTGATAGTGAGGAAATTACTGGTAAACCACTATCCATGGAAAGGCAGTGAATACCCGAGTTGGTCCCGACAATCAGGAATTGTGAGTCGCCAACTGTCCACCTCATCATAGTATTCATCTCCATTCCAGAGGGGAGGTTATGACGGGAGACTGATCCTCCGAATGGATCTATTGCAGTGATTCCAAATTTTGAGCCGACCAGTAGTCGGTCCCTTCCCGAATCGCTGATCAGCGAATGTACGGATCCGTCAACCAGACCGGGGGATGTAGATTGATCGAAGGTAATTACTTCTCCCTCATGGTCAGACATCGGAGTCCCTCTGAGTCCCGGAGTAACCCATGCTCCATCGTCAAAGTAAGTCATGTATTCCTCGTAGTTACTGAATGCCTCTCCCCATTGAGCAGTAGAGGTGGACGTATCCGGAATTACGAAACCGTCACGATCCAAATCCCAGCCATCGCTGTCTGAGTCTTCAATGGCGTCGCTCGCATTTCTAGGGTCTAGCCCATAGTGAACTTCCCATCCATCAGGGATGCCGTCCCCCGGGACCACTAGTCCGGTCGCAATAATTTCCGACCAAGTATAGTGATCGGAGTCTGGGTCCGTAGGATCGCTTCCCAGCCATCCGCTGTCACCTGTGGGCCTTTGTTCCCCTACCTGACAGGAGTCCGGACTGAGTCCCGGAATCTCACCTGCACACCACAAGCCATCTCTCTCTGTGACCCAACCTTCGGGAATTCCAAAGGAGTACTCCTCAGAGTTGGTATAGCTCTCCGTGACGTCGATAGAGCCATCTCGATTTACGTCGAATCCATCCCCGCATCCAAAGGTGAAATCCTGGCAGCGATCAATATCCTCGACCTCGTCAGAGGGATCCAGTGGGTCGAACCAAAGACAAGTCCACGCGTTCGAAGCGTTGATGTATCCCAATCCCCCTTCTGTACACATGTGAATTTCATATCCATCTGGAAGGCCATCACCATCAGAATCCGAGTTAGTGGGATCGAGATACTCCCTCTTTCCAGATTCAGTTAACTCAGGGGGTTTGCCTGTCAGAGAGAGACGATCTGTGAAGCACTTGTCCAGAGTGTAGGGCCAGCAATACTCCAAAAGTGCAGGCGCGCCATCCCTATCGTGATCCGTCATATTGTCAGTACCATTATTCATGTCTAAGCCCTTGACATTCACACTGCCGTCGGGAGTGTCGATTACCACTACGATGCCGTGTATTGATTCATACTGATCGGGTATCTGATCTTCATCCGCGTCAGTGGCTGGAGGGGCTCCACCCAATGCCTCTGTGGGGTCCGTGGAAGAGACCGGAGACTGTGGTCGGGTCTGCGATACAAAGGCGAGGCTGCTGAGTAGAAGTAGCGTGATGAATGCCGCAGTCTGCTTTCGCCTCATGACATAGCCCCATCTAGACGGCTTTGAGCGTTCTTGACTGACTTATCATGGTGATGGAGCGTCGTTCGGACGGAAGGTCGGATATTTTGATCGATGGTGGCGCCAGTAATGTCCTAAATTACTGATTAGGGGCTGTCTTTGACGGATTTGTTCAAAGGTCTATTTACCTCGGGCGGACTAGGTAATAACGATGGAGATTACTCACCTTGGTAGCGGGAGTCGTGGTAACTCAGTACTCCTGTCCACGGATGAATCGAAGGTCCTGGTAGACTGTGGCTTCTCATTGAAGAGAATGGAGTCGCGATTGGATATGATTGGGGTTAAGTCCTCGGAAATTGATGCTATTGTAGTGACACACCATCACTCGGATCACTCGGGGTCTGCGGCTCGTGCCTCCAAGAAGTGGGCATCGACCCTAATGAGCAATGCCGAGACCGCCCGAAGGATGGAGTGGGGCAATCATCAGAATTTCACTGAATTCTCTGATCTAGAGAGGATAGAGGCAGGAGGGGGTTTGAGCCTCCTACCTATTCCTGTACCGCATGATGACGCTGACAATGTTGCAATAATCGCGCGTTCATCGGAGGGCAAAAGGGCTTCGATTGTCACCGATCTTGGAGAGGCGACAGACGAGCTCAAGAAGCACTTATCTGCATGCTCACATATTTCGATAGAGGCGAACTATGAGTATTCGAGACTTGTGGGCGGGCCATATCCGGATTCTCTTAAGAGAAGAATAACAGGGAGGGGGGGTCACCTTTCCAATGCCCAAACTGGACAGATTCTGAATGAGGTGATGCATGAGGGACTTGAGAGCGTGGTTCTCTGTCACCTTTCCGAGAATAACAATAGGCCACATTTGGCCGAAAGTGAGGTACTGATGAGGATTTGTGACTCATTTACAGGGGACCTATCAATTTCAAAACAGAGTGGTCCTGAATTTACTCATTGGTTGGGGCAAAGTGAGCCTGAAAGGATAACTGGGCTATCCTAATGTCCCATGACGACCTTGTGAACCGCATTCTGGACGTCCCTCATTCTGTGGACGGCGCCCAATTCTCTGAATACGACTAATGACCTCTGAAGGTAGTCCATTCTCTGCGATCTATTACTTTCCACCTCACCGAGTCTCGACAGTATCTCGCCCTGCATCATTCTGAAATCATTAGCCTCTGCTAGTGCGAGTCCATCGAGATAGTGTTCTGCAGCCTCTTCCGATCTACCAGCGTCACTTAGAACCTGTCCGAGTAGCATCTCGACCTCTACTGCGCTATGGGGGTCTGACTGGTCCGAAAGAATCTCGAGTGCCCCTGAATAATGGTGCATGGCCAAATCGTTATCTTTGATTTTTGCATAGTATCTACCCAAGACCGCTCTAGATCTGGCATGTAACCTGACTTGCTCGTTCTCCTCGGTCTCATCGTGGGCGATCATTGCATGATCCCTGGCTCTGTCCATCTCGCCCATCTCGAGGAATGCAGAAGCAAGCCTGATTCTAGCCTCAGTCAAATCGGGAGAATCCTCTGCCCCCAGGAGATCTTCGACGTTACCGTATACCTCGAGCGCCTTCTTGTTATCACGCTGACGTCTGAAAATGAATCCCATGTTGTTGTAAGACCTCGCGGCACCCAAGGCATCCCTTACTGAAATCTGAATCTCGAGTGCCTTTCTATGAAGGGAAAGTGCCTCATCCATCTGCCCCCTCTTGACAGCAAGATCTGCTCTGGATGAGAGGAGCCTTGCCAGTGGTGATGTCATCTTGTGCTTCAATGCAAGTGGCATAGCAAGGTCATACTCCTCCACCGCCTGCTCCCACTTCCCTTGAATGGACAGAATATCCCCTCTGAGCTCGTGTATCACGAAGCTTGTCCTAGGGCCGAAATTTGAGACTTCTAAGGATCTCAGGATGCCCAGAAGTTCGATGTGTCCCGAGTTGACCAATGCATGGCCCTCTTCCGATAGTGCAGCAGCCAAACCTTCTGTGTCGCCCGACATGTGGAGATGGTGGATGTACTCGATACTTTGAGAGGGAGTCTCGCGTCTAGTCCTGTACCACTCTACAGCATTTGCATGGAGAATCTGACTTAGGGAGTCGTCCATGGACCTAGTTAGGAATTCTCTGACTAGGTCGTGAACATCGTAGTTGTCACTGTCCGCCTGTCTCGCAAGACCTTTCTCAACAAGGTCATCGAGTAGATCGGTCTCGGCATCAACGCCGCTAATTGCCTCCAGTGGCATCGGCTCCCTGAAAACGGAAATTGCACCCAGAACTCTTTTTTCTGCTCCTGAGAGTCTGCTGAAAATCTCCTTTTCTACGAAGGTCTCGAGGGTCTCGTGGAATGTCCCTCCAACACTTCCTCTGTTAATCAGTTCGAGGACTAAAGGGTGACCTCTGGAGAGATTATGGATGTGAAGGAATTGGGGCATCTCAAGATCTTTCATGGCCGTCAGTATCTGCCTGCTTGCTTCCTGATCGAGGCCATCTAGAGGCATTACCAGAGTTACAATCCTGCCAGAAGAGTCAGCCTCAGGGACTACCATTCTGTATGACCTAGAGAACATCACTAGTCCGACATCATCGATTTCTGGAATTCTTACAGATAATGACCTAAGTACTGAGATAAGTGTCTCGTCGCCGACTTTGTGCAAGTCATCAATGACGATTAGCGATGGTGCGCTATCCAAACCCTCGGCGATCAAATTGACCGCCATCTGTGGTTGAGGGACAGGGGTCGATGCCAGATAATCCGAAAGGTCGTCACTGCCCATTGCGGACATCCACTCGCCCATTGCTTCGAGGAATGCCCTAGCCCCGTCCCAATCCTGACATCTGTGGTATAGCAGATTCCTCCTATGAGTGAATCTCTCGATCAGTTTGGCCGAAAGGGCGGTCTTCCCTATCCCGGCAATACCCGGGACCAAAATTGATCCTGACTGATGTTCCAATAGGTTGACCATGTTCTCTAGTTCCTTTTCCCTACCGTAGAACTTCCTAGTCCTCGGTAGGTCGCCTAGAGATGTTACCAATTGTTTCTCTATGTGTTTTGAAAGATCCCTTTCAATCAAATCCGATGATAGTGAGGAGAAATCAATCGTCCCAGAGTCGTCTAGATACCTAATTACATCGACGTGCCTAAGGGGGAGTTCTGTCGACTCAAGCGCCTTCTGAAGTTCCATTGTGGATGACCTACCGTCGTGTCCGATGACCCTGACTATCTGCATGCCGACCTTTGACCATATATCATCAGCCAATTTGGCACCGTCATCAGTGAGGAAATACGCCTTTCTCTTTCTCGAGACCCCAGTGACATGCGCCTGCCTTTCAATTAGATATCCTTGATCCCTTAGTCCGGAAATTGCACGAGGGACGTTTGACCTTGCTATTGAGACGGCATTTGCTATTCCCATCTGGGAAAGTGCGAACGGGACCTCTACCTTGTCGGCGTGATCGACGTAGTCTCTGAGGTGCAGTAGAATGCGTTCCTGAACCCCTGGTTTGGATGCAGGCACGGAAGTCATGGTGTTACTAGCGACAAGTTTCATTCAAGAATGTTCGTGATTAACGACCTATGGATGATTCATGCTTGAGAATCCTCTGGGACCCACTCTTGATCGACTGTATCCCACAGCCATCCGGGGTGATCGGCATGACTCTGGAATCGTTCATTCTGTGTAGATGGAGCTTCCTCTTCGGACTTGGCCCGGGAATAGGGGTCTTCCTCCCTTTCTTCCGAATCAACTACTTGTGTTGAGTCCTCTGCCTCATCCTCCTCTTCAATTTCCACGAAAAAGTAGGCAAAGGCAGCTATCGCGCCAAGTAAAATTACCACGCCTAGAATCAGCATTACACCAATGCCAGTGCCTTCATCATCGCTCACTGTGATTTTGAATCCGGGCTCGTAAGTCTCCCCTCCATACTTGAACTGCGGGGTTGCAGAGCCAGAGATCCTAGACCCAGGTATCCCCATCTGCCAAGTTGAGTCGCTTGAGATTACTGTGTTGTTTACCGGATTTCCTCCGATGGTAGCTGTGACAGTTTTGCCAGGGAGTCCAGTACCAGTGAAGATTGCAATCTCATCATCGCCAATCCTGCTATCTTCGGGCTCGTTTACGACGAAAGACAATCCAATCACATTTATCGAAACAGGTAGTGAGTTTGCCTTGGATCCGAATGGATCAGAGGCTACGAAAATAACTCCATCCAAGGACCACCCAGATATCTCTGGATCATAGAATGACATGGTTATCGGGTTGTAGGTTGCCTCCCCATTTGAAGCGATACTGAACACTACTCCATACTCATCATCACTTGTCAGCTCCTCGTTGTCGTAAACGGAAAGCATCAGTTCTTGATTCTGATCTGCGTCACTGAAGTATTGCATCAGATCAATCTCCGCCAGCGTACACCTATCTTGGGACTGTGAGTCCAATTCACAATAGAGTGTGATCTCATCAACCCAGTCACTTGAGTCGAATACTGGTTGGTTGTTGCCGGCATCGGGAGGATTATCCGCAGTTATCTGAAATTCAATCCACTCACTGTAGTCGAATCCGTCGTATGACCTCATCCTGATTTGGTATTCTGCATTGTGCCTGAGGGCCATCGAGTTCCACTCCTGGCTGAATGCCCCATTGGAAGCGAAATCGGTGATTGCGTCCGAGTGGACGTTGATGTAGCCATTCGCTATATCGAGAACCTCAACATCGACCCTGGTAATGGTGCCATCCGAGTCCCTAGCGACCCCTTCGAAGACCGAAGTCTCGGAGACAGCTAGTCTGTCCCCATTTTGGGGAGAGGTCACACTAAGGAATGGAGCCGTATTCGAATTGTCAATATTCAATGTGAGGACAGTTGCCTCGCATTCGTCGATGACCCCTACGCAGAAATCTGAATCTGAAGCCCAGATTGTGAAAGTGTACTGAGCATTGACCCTTGGCTGCCCGCCGAAATCCCAAGTCCATGACCAGTCGGGTCCGCCGCTTACGGGTGTGATAACCTGGAAATTTGGACCCACAATCTGGAAATATATGTCCTCCACATCCATACTGCACTGCTCCGGACAACCATAGAAATCGTAAGCAGTGCCTTCGAATGTGACACTATCGTCTGAGTGTGTTGACATCGAGCTTGGAGAGGTAACGGAAATGGTAGGAGCCTGGGTGTTGAGCTTTATGGTAATCCCAACTATGGGGCTATGGGTGATTCCGTCAAAGGATCTGAACTCGAATGTGTAGTCCCCTTCTGCCATGCTAGACATGTCTAATTCGTAGAACCACGTTTTGAACGGATGGTTGTTACGAGTGACTTCACCCATTCCAGCCCCAGAGGAGTCGGTCGCCACAAGAGCATTATCCCAGTCACCAGTGAATGGGTCCTTGACCTCGACGGAGTGGACGTAGCCCTTCTGATCCCACTGAGCTAGCTCATCGGTCTGATAGAATGCTGCGAGGACGCCGTCATGGGCATTGCCGGTGATATTGACAATCTTTCTGAACGAGTGTCCCTCGTTTTGTGACACAGATACAGAAGGAGCAAGATTCAGCAGTTCTGCGGTCCCTTGATAGGAAGA
>MDSX01104953.1_pt1 | contig 32880 bp, 17 predicted proteins | sample 811141 | NCBI WGS metagenome assembly MDSX01 (sample SAMN05326642, study PRJNA326480) | marine metagenome | isolation source: seawater | place: Atlantic Ocean: South East | collected 2010
AAGCCCTTCTTATCTATCAAAGCAAAATACCCTTGATGCTCAAAACCACCAGCAACATTTGGATTGATGGATGAAAAAATATTAAATCCTTCATTGGATAAATTAAATACAGATTTTTTATCAGATGTTAAAAAATGCCAATTTTTAGAAAAAACATCATATAGTTCAGAATACTCTTTTAAAACTTTTGGAGTGTCGTAATCAGGATCTATTGTAAAAGAGGCTATTCCAAAATCATTTCTATTTCCAAACTCAACCTCCAAACGTTTCATGTTTTTATTCATTATGGGACATATTGTAGGACATGATGTAAAGAAAAATTCCACTACATAAACTATCCCTTTAAAATCTTCATTACTAATCATTAACTGATCCTGATTTTTCATTAAAAATGATGGGACCTTTCTAGGCTCTCCATTTAGGATGATATAGGACAAAGGATCCGACTCTGAGGACCTGTTATTTTCAATAATTTTAGAAGTTTTAATTCTATCTATAATTACTGGAAATAATCTCAATGCAATTACTAAAAGAATAAAAGTTAATATTAAAAAATAATATTTTTTCATGATTTTATCTTCTGGAATATTTTTTTAGAGCTAATCTGTATTCTGCTAAAATAACTTTGACATCATCCTCCATCTTATTATTTATTTCAGCAACTGATTGAGCATTATAGCCAAATAATGTTCCAACATCTTCGTCATCATCTCTTCCTCTTAAGTGTCCATTTCGATCAATTATAAAAACATAAGGAGTGCTAAATTTTGAATCTAATTTAATTGAGGTTTTGAGACTGTTGAAATGATCTTGAATTGATTTTGCCTCACTAGTCATAAATTTCCAATTTTTAAGATCTGTTCCTACTCCTTTTGATAATTCTTGTTTCAAAACATTTACTTTTTCTATTTGATCAGTTGTAACTAATGCAACAAACTGAAAATCCTTAAATTCATAAAAACGTTTATATATTTTTTGATTAAGGTTAAATGCATCTCCTTTTTTGAAATTTAAGTCTGATCCCCAATAACATAAAATTGTGATATGCCCCTTTAAACTTACTTTATCATCTCTTACATGGGTAAAGGAGCTTAAATCATTAACATTGGTTGATAAAACAGGCAATTTTGCAAAATTATTTTTTCCTGCAGCAAAAAACAAATATATAACTATAGGAAAAATAAATAATATTCCAAGCACAATAAACTTCTGGATTTCTTTTTTCATTCAATCACAGAACTTAATTAAAAATTCCAACTAACGTATCCATCCATCATTACGTTAAAAATATAATCTCCTTCAAGTAGGATAATAAATATTAAATATGGTATCAAAATAATTAATGGAAGAACAATCGCATTCTTAAAACCTGATTTTTCATCCCGGATATGCATGAAATCCCATGCGATATAATATGCCTTAACTAATGTCAGAAAGATAAAAATCCAATTAAGCAATTTGACTCTTAAAAATGGTATCATTAAAATTTGGGGTTTTACAATTCCTAAAATTACCTCAATGGTTGTTACAATTGACAAGAAGATAAGAACTCCCCAAATTTTTTGTTGATTTGATTTGAATTTTAGATAACCTCTAAATATTGCTAATTTATGTGTACTGTCTGCCATAACTTTATTTTAAACTAGATAGAAAAATGTGAAGACAAAGACCCAAACTAAATCTACAAAGTGCCAATATAATCCAACTTTTTCAACCATTTCATAATGTCCTCTTTTTTCATATGTTCCTACTAAAACGTTAAAAAATATTATAATATTTATAACTACTCCTGAAAAAACATGAAATCCGTGAAAACCAGTAATAAAGAAAAAGAAGTCTGCAAAAAGCCTATTTCCATATTCATTATGAATTAAATTAGCTCCTCTAACAACTTGAGTAGCACTTTCAATTTTAGCTAAAGATTCTTCTCTTGATAGTATAGTTTTACGACCGATTGAGTTAAGTTTTTCTGTTCTAATCAATAAATCTTTGTTACTTTTAAAACCAGCTTTAACTTCAGATAATGTTACTTCAGAAAGTGAAGATTCACTTCTGAACCATAGGCCATTACTTTTTTCATGCGTTTTTCGGTCTGTAGGAAGTTCAAAAGCAAAATCATCTAGAGAAATTCTTTTTTCATTTGCATTTACAAATTGTAAAATTTGTCCTCCTTTAGTTTCAAGAGCTCCATACTCTCCTTTTATAAAATTTTTCCATTCCCAAGCCTGAGATCCAACAAAAATAGCACCACCTATTATAGTTAAAAACATATAAAAAGCAACTTTTGATTTTTTCATGTGATGCCCTGCATCAACTGCAAGAACCATTGTGACAGAAGAAAAAATTAGAATAAAAGTCATTAATGCTACATAATACATAGGAGCATCGACTCCATGAAGAAAAGGAAAGTGATTAAAAACTTCATCAGCAATTGGCCATGAGTCAATATTTTTAAACCTTGAAAACGAATAAGCTACAAGAAATCCAGAAAAAGTTAGTGCATCTGAAACAATAAAAAACCACATCATCATTTTACCATAACTTGCCTTAAAAGGCTGTTTTGCTCCTCCCCAAAGTGATTCATCTTCAGAATTTTCTCTAGCTGTTAAATCCATAAATATATTTATAATTAATTTTTAGCAAATTTATTAATTCTATTTATACAAAACCATAAATAAATATAAATAACACCAAAGAAAATCAAGAAAATGCCAAAATATAACTGCAAGTTCAATTCCGAGTTTATTTGAATTTAAATACTTGTCTTTTATAAGTTTAAATAAAACAAAAAATAATACAATAATCCCAGCAATCAAATGGGTCATATGAAGAACAACCAAAACATATAGAAAAGAAGTTGTAATTGAACTTTCAGCCCCAGTAAAATAATATCCAAGATTAATAATTTTAGCAAACCCTTTGAACTGAAAGAAAATAAACGTGAAGGCTAATAAAATTGTAGAAACTGTTAAAATTATTGATTTATTCCTAGATCCAATTGCATTAAAGTGCTTTGCAAGACCAAATGTTAAACTGCTAATAAGTATAGTTAAAGTACTTATACCGAATTCGATTGGAATTTCAAATACTGAAAGCCAATCGGCTCTTGAAGAACTAACTACATATGCGCTTGTTAGCCCTGCAAAAGTCATAGTCATACTAACCATTCCAATAAGAAGCATCATTTTTTTTGCTTTGTTATGTTTTTGCTCTGATATCATTTTCTAAATTTTGTCTAAAACGTATATGATTTGAACTGATGTTAAATAAAAAATACTTGAATACATTAAATCTTTTGCAGAATTTTTTGTCTTTTTTCTCATTAATCTTAATGCAAAAAATATCATTCCCATCCCACAAATTAAAACAATAAAACCTCCATAATTAGAAAGATTCAATATCCCTGTATATTGAGTCATTGGAAGCAAAGAAATAACAATTGTCCAAACAGAATAAAACACAACCTGAAATGCAGTAGATTTATCTGTTTTACCACTTGGTAACATTTTAAATCCTGCTTTTTTATAATCCTCATCAAACATCCAAGCCAAGGCCCAAAAATGAGGAAATTGCCAAAAAAACTGAAATAGAAATAACATTCCAGCTTCTATTCCGAAACTATTTGTATAAGCTACCCATCCTAACATATATGGAATTGCTCCTGGAATTGCTCCAAAAAAAACTGATAAAGGAGTTATACTTTTCAAAGGAGTGTATATGAAAACATACAAGCAAATTGAAATAGCTCCTACTAAAGCAGTTTTAATATTTATCATATAAAGAGTAGCTATTCCAATCAAGGATAAAACTAATCCAAAGGATAAAACTTGAAAAGATGTCATTCTTTTTGATGGGAGTGGTCTCCCTAAAGTTCTCTCCATTAAAGCGTCTTTATCTTTTTCAATTAATTGGTTAAAAGCATTTGATGCTCCAACCATTGAAAACCCTCCAATAAAAAGGAGTAAAATTAATTTAACATCTATGTTATCAGCAGCAAGAAAATATCCAGCAAGAGATGAAAAAACAACACTTAAGGCAAGTCTAATTTTTGTTAATTGAAAAAAATCAGTTAAAGTAAATTTCAAGTTCGACGTTATATAATTGCTACTTAAATATTCATCTAGTGCAAAGATAATTGATGCACTATAAAGAAACTAAACTATTATTAAAATAAAATCCCAATTTAAAAACTGGGATTTTATTTTAATTTAATTTAAATGTTATTGGTATAGAAAAAGGGACTCTAACAGCTCTTCCTCTTTGCTTGCCAGGGGTCATTCGCGGTAATTTATTTATAATTCTTGCTGCTTCTTTTTCTAAATTTTTATCAGGGCCTCTCATCCTAACACTACCTATTGTTCCATCTTTATTAATTATAAAGCTAACATAAACTCTACCTTGAATTCCCATTTCCTGAGCGATGTCAGGATATCTGAAATTTTTTCTAATATGCTTATTTATTTGTTGCTGAAAACAATTTCTTCTCTCAGATTTTTTAACTCCTTCACAACCAGGATAAATAGGAACATCCTCAATTACCGCAAAAGGAACATCTACATCGTCATATTCTTCCTCAATTTCTATTTCTTCAATTTCAACTATTTCTTCTTGATCTGTTTCTGTTGATTCAATTACAGTTTCTTCAACTTCTTCCTCATCTTCAACTACCTCAATAACTTCAGGAGCTGGTGGAGGTGGAGGTGGAGGTGGAGGTATTTTTATTTGCTCAGTAATTGGCACATCTTCATCATCGTCATCATCAACATTTAGAGCCTCGTAACCATAAACTGTAGCATATGTCTTCCATTCAATTGCCCTCCAAGTAAAAAGTAGAATAACTGATAATCCTATGACAAAATATAAAGAGCTGTTTTTTGAATGATCAGCGTTTGGATTCTTTTTTGGTTGCATACTTAAGCATTTAAGGTGCTAATCTAAAAAAAAATGTAAAAAAAACCTCATTTAATTCATCATTGTTAACACAATATTTTGTTGAAAAAGGATTTAATTCCCCTCTACTAGAGTCTTATAGCCTTCTGAGTCAAGCAATAATGCGATTTCATCTGGATTAGATACCTGAACTTTAATCATCCAACCATCACCATATGGATCATCATTAACTAATTCAGGGTTTCCTTCAAGCTCTTTATTAAAAGATTCGATTTTTCCTGAGATAGGCATAAAAAGATCTGAGACTGTTTTAACAGCTTCAACAGTTCCAAAAACAGCTTCTGCATCTAGGTTGTCTCCTTCAGTATCAACCTCTACATATACTATATCTCCGAGTTCACTTTGAGCAAAATCTGTAATGCCAATTGTAGCCTGATCTCCCTCAATTAGTATCCATTCGTGATCTTTTGTGTATTTTAAATTATTTGGAATATTCATTACTGTTTTTTAAGCAAATGTAATATTTTACGATTATTTTTTGAATTTAATTTCCAAAATTGTATCTGACAGTTATACCTGATCTAATTGTGGTTTGTGGAAAAGCTGTTGAAATTGCAAATTCAGAAAAATTATGATCATAAAAAAGAAGTGCTGTGAAATTTCTAGAAATTGAATAATCTGAACTAAATTTAATTGAAAGCTGAGTTTGCCCTGCGGTAACTTGATTATTATCGTACTCTAAATTCCTAAGAATTGTTTGATTTTTTCTGTAAGAAATATCGGCTTTTAAATTTAAGTCTCCCTTCAGAGTTGATCTTCTTCCCCCTATTCTTGTGTTCATTGTTAGATTTTTAAATCTATAACCAAAACCTATTATATATTCATTTCCAAATGATTCAGTAAGAAGACTGTTATCAAGACTTAAAGATAACGCCCTGTCCTTTTTTAATTCGGCTAATAATTTAAATGAATTCTTTAATTCAACATCTAATCTTACTAATGGATTAAATTGCTCAACAAGATTAATATTTGAAAAAATTGTTTTATTTATAAAATTTCCAGAACCATCCATCTTACTTAAATTATCTGAATCAAAATTTAAATTTGCCTGAAAATTATTAATAGTGTAGCTTGCTCTATATCCATGACTAAGTGTAAATCTTTGAAAAATCTTTTTAAATGATTTCAAATTATTAAGTCCTGTAAATTTTAAATTCCAATTAGGTAAAGAGCTTTTGCTTAATGGGTCTGTTTTTATTTCTTGGGGAGACACTCCTGAGTATGCTGATATAAAAGCGCCTATTAAAACTAATTGATTATTTTTTCCGTATCCGATTGGAAATCCATCTTGATCTATATCCTGGCCAATTATTTTTGAACTGGAAGCCAATCGATTTGCAATATGAATTCTGTTATTTCTAAAAGTTTCAAAAAGAGAACTAGATATTCCGTTGGAAGTCTTGAAAGCTGTCTTTATAAATATTGTTGAAGTGCCAAAATTTCCATAAAAATTTGGATTTAGAGGGATATAGTTTAAATTTTCAATTATATAATTTTCCGACCTATTTTCTGAAAAATTATTTTCCATATTAAAATCTATGACCAAATCCTTAAATGGAGACCATTGAGCAGTTATATTTAAACTATTAGCATGAACTTTTGTATATGTTTGGTTAAAATTAGGAAAACTAGTTAACCATCCATTTCTAGCAACTTCATATCTAATATCTGCTTGATCACCAAATGTAAAACCAGCAGAGGGCTGAATGGCTCCAAAAATTCCAATTGAAGGAATATATCCTGGAAGAACCATTCCATTGTTTTCTGAATAATTAAATTGTAAGCGTTTCAATGTATTTAACACATCCACTACCTTTTTTATTCTTTTCTTTGCTTTTTTAGTAAAAATTTTAGGCTTTTTTTCTTTTGATTTTTCTTTTTTATTATTTGCCAATTCAAAATTTTTAAGATCCGTCAATTTTAAAAGTGAATATAATTTTTGTAATGAAATTGCCCCTGATAAAGTTTTAGTATTTGCATTTTGAATAGTATTTACCCCACCTAGAACATCACCGTCTTCAGAAACTACATTTGCAAGAGCCTCGGAGCCTCTTTGCCAATTAAAATCACCTGTATAATTATAATTACCATCTAAAAAACTTAAAACTGGTATAAATCTAAAAGGTAATTTATAATTTAATGATAGTGATTGTGTATGACTATTTGTTTCACCCATGCTAAATAAATTAGTGTAAATTGGATTAGCATTGTTAAGTGAAGTTCCCTGATCTCTTATAATTCTATTATTAATAGCATTAAAACTTAATCTTAAAGATTTTGTTAGGTTATGATTAATTTTATAATTCCAATCAAATAAATAATTTCTTTGTTGCAGATCTGGAAGGGACAGCTGTTTTGATGCATCAATATTTTCATTAAAAACTTCTCTGAATCTTTGTGTTCTAAAAGTTCTATTGATTCTTGATGAAATTGCAATGTTATTAGGTATTGGATTAAAGTTTAATTCTTTTAACCATTGCCAATATTTCTTTTGATTAAAAAATTTAATTTTTGAAAACGGCTGAATATCAAATTTATTGAATGAATATCCATAGTTTGCTGAGAGTAATAGATCTGAATCTGTTTGATTTTCAATTTCGTAATCATGATGCTTAATCTCATTATATGCATATGAGAAATCAAAGTTTTCTGGACTATATATTCTCGTTTTATTTTGATTTGTTTTTAATTTTCTAACTCCAATAAGACTTATACTTTTTCTCTTTGTATAATCGATGGCCTGACTTCTTATCGAATCTTTTTGCGAACTTCTAACAGAAGCATCTAACCTATCTTTCAATAAAATATCTTGATAAAATGGGTCATATTCAGGTGTAATTATTGTTTCCCCTAAGCCAAAATTAATTGGTAATTGAATGCCCCATTTTTGAGGCAAAATTCTTCCCATATTTAATTCAGAAACTAAATCATATTGAGAAACAGCCTCTCTATTACTCTGATTTGGAGACTGATCTATAGTCCCAAAACCCACAGTTGAAAAACGGCCTGTTGCTGAAAAAGAAGCAATATCAGTAATATTTGCATCAATGGACCCTGTAGCTGCCCATCCCCCTTTAGAATCAATTCCGGCTATTCGAAGCTCATTAAACCAAACCTCTCCACAAAGAGATTGACCTAAATTAATTGAAGGATTCTTCACACCAATCATTAAACTTCTAATATTACCAAGGGAAGGATTCCCTTTTATAGCAAACTTATATTTTTTAATTCCCGGCAATTCACTTATTAAACTATATTCATCAATGAAATTCAATTCCTCATCAAAGTATGATACCTCCCCAAGACTTGCCCTTTGAAGAGCTTTAGCTTTTAATTTAGCTAGCATATCAAGTGAAACCTCAATTGAATTTTTATCAGGAATCCATACGGATTCCGAACTCAATTTATTTGAAATATTTGGCTCATAACCCGTTGGCTTAAGTGGTATCTCAATTTGATAAAAATTATCTTTATAATCAGTTCCGATTCTTATAAAAGCTACCAATCTTTCATTAAAAGCCTCTGATGATCCCTCCCCAGGCAATGGATTTTGTCCTGGAATAGACTCTGCATGAATAAACATTCTAATCTTTTTGTACTGTCTCATATCAATCTCAACATTTTTAAAAATCCCTCTTGAATCCATAGGTTGAAGATCACAGACTCTGAATGATAAAGATTGTTCATTTTGCCTAACAATAGTGTTATTATTATTTATTTGTTCTCTTTGAATAGTTGGTGGTAAGACATAATTAATAGGTATCCTATTTTCATTTTCTAAAATATTTACAGTGGTTATGTCAACTGTTGTATTATTGTTTTCGACCAAATTTTCATTAAGGCTTCTATTATATCTTCTCCAATCTCCACGAACTAAATCTAAAGTTCCAAAACGAAACACAGTTGGTTTTTCAAATCCTTTTAATGCAATTCTTATGAATCGGATTGATCTCAAATCTTGAATATTATTTATTGGCTCAAAGTAACTTGAAAAATTAGGTGAATCATAATATTCCTTTCTAACTGGGACTTTAAATTGTATCCATCTTGTTACTATTTTACCACCGTTTGGAAGATCAACATCTACATTTTCACGAACATCAGTTATAAATGGATGATTTCCAACAGTCATTGACTTAAAAATTGGAATTCTATACTCAAAGTAACTATCAATTGTATTCATACTTTGATCCTCATTTATATCTTCACTGTCAGGCTGAGTTGTACTTCCTCTATCAGTATTTGAAAAAGCTATTGGTGAATTCCCCTGAGTTCCATTATAATTTTTATATCGATTTAAGACATCGCCTGAAGCAGAAACAAAATACTTGTAATTATCTCCAGCAGGATCATCTTCAGGACCATTAGTATAAATGTTTTTTTCTTCTAAATCAGACAATCCATCAAGCCCTAAATCTTGAAGAATCCTATCTTCCTCTATTGTATTAAATGCATATAACAAAGATTGTGTGGCTGGAACTTTTCCCCAGGAAGTACTTTGAATTAAGTTCTCCCCACTAGATCCGGGAAGCCCATTTTCGTATTGTTTTTTTCCATCTTTCAAAATATCTTCGGAGATATTTCCTAAGTGAAAAATAACTTCTCCCTGTTCATTTTCATTTTCTATATCATCTGAAAAAGTATCTAATAGCCAAAACTGAATAAATTCAACATTTGCTTGCTCAAAATTTGTAGAACTAATTGGTCTCATTATACTTGCCCAGTTATTAGATAAATCAGACTTAAAAGCTTCATTATTTGAATTATTATATGGTCCTTTTTCATCAGGATAGTATGCTAAATCGAATGTTTGCTGAATTGTTGTAGATCCTTGAACCAAATCCTGCTCGGGAAAAATTTCATTTATAAAAATTCTTCGAGTAGAATTTTTGGAAATATCATTATTATTAATCCCATCTGGTCTGCTGCTTGTATAAAATATTGGATCAATTGAATACCATGCCAACTTAGCTCTACCATAACCTGAAGCTAAATCGTTATTTGTTAGACCTGAGCCTTTAAAATTTTTATATGGTACACTTCCTAGCCTCCATGATGTAAACCCTTTGATATCAATATTTGTTTGAGCTCCTTCAAAATCATCTATATAAACATTAGCTTCACCGTCAAGATTTGTGTTTCTAGGATTTCCAGAAATTAATGACGCTACCTCTCCTCTAAAAGACATTGTAGATGGAACATCTGATTGAAGTGAGGGAAATTTATTTACTAATCTTGAAAGAAATGGCAATTCTGTAGTAAAATTTGTATTGAATCCTATCATTGTATTATTTACTGGTTCAGTTCCATAATTTGCTTTTTGAGTTAAAGGAGTTTCATTTAAATTTAGAAGTGTTGTTCCTACAAATACTTTGTTATTCACTTGATGTTCTATGTTCAAGCCTGAAAATCTCTTATTTTGTTGATTGAAAAAAGAATTATTTTCTAAAGAGATTGAAATTGGAGTATTTGATGCTTTAAGTCCTGGATCGAGAATCCTAACTCTCCCAATATCATAATTAACAGTATAATCGAGACCCTCACTTAAAACTCTGCCTCCTGCAGTAACTTGAACAGATCCTCTTGGTATGTTGAATGCTCCTACAGAGATTCCATCGCCTCCCTCTGATGAATATCTTCCTTTCATCTGAAATTTATTTTTTTCTGAAACTTCAAATGCTGCAGCCTTAGTCAAAGAATACATTTCTTTAAAAACATATTTTTTTTGATTTTTATTAAATGTATTTTCTAAATTATAATTTTCCAATCCATCATCGCTTCTTAGAATATCAAATAAAAATGAACCAAAAGGCTCTACTTGTGGAAAAATGATTCTTCCAGATTGAGGATCAATAGTTATTCCAGGCACGTAATCAAAAAAACCATCACCTTCTTCAACAGGATCTTGGTATAGATTTAGCTTATCTAGTTCAAATGTTCTTAGTAAAACTTGATTTTCTAAATTTTCTGGCCAACCATTTTCATCTACTGGAATAATGTAATTAATAGGAGATGGATCAACGTATAAAATATTTAATCTAAAATCCTCTTTTGATAAATCAAATGCACCGGTGCTATATATATTTTTCATCATAAGATCCCAAACAGGCTCTTCAACGTTAGTGAGATTACTTTTTAAAAGTTTTGTAATAAGACTATTATTATTTATTTGTTGATTTTCAGAATCAGAGATAGTGGTTCCAGCAATTCCACCGTTAGCAAATTCTCCGACTTGGAATACCTTCCCATTATAAGTATACTGAAAAGCAACTGATAACACTTCATCATTGCTTAGTCTTTGGTTTAATGATATATAACCGAGTATTGGGTTCAAATAATATTCATTTTCATTTAATTTTCTAGCACTCTCTAAAACAGCATAATCAATCCCTTCTTTAAAATTCTGATTTTCCATTCCAAAGCCAGATTGAACAGATGAAATATCACGAATGTCTTCTGTTAAAATTCCTCCATCATTAATTAATTCTGGATTTAAATTATTTGCTCCATTTTCTGGATTAAAATCATAAGTTGATTCAATAAAAAAATTAGAAATTTCTGATCCAAGACCTGTATTTTCTAGTTTTTTTTCACCAAGATCTTGCAATGCTAAAATATTTCTTATATTTTGAATCTGAGACCCTCTATTTGTAACCCACACCTCAATTCTATTAATTTGAATATTTGAATTGACGTATGGATAAGTTTTGAGGGCTTTATTATATTGATCCCTAAAGAAATGGCTCAAAAAATAGTGCCTATCCTCTTCATAATCTAAAGCAAAAATTTCAAATTCTTGAACTGTTCCTCCTCCTTGTGAAGTAATTTGCTTTGACTGGGATCTTTGTTCTGAAAAAACAGCAGTAATTTTGGTTTTACCAAATTTTAAATCCGTTCTGATTCCAAATAAACTTTGGGCTCCTTGAATAAGATTACTATTTATTGGCATACTTATATTTCCAATATCTATATTTTGTAATATTCCATCCTCAGTAACTTTCCCATCTAAGTAATCCGCTACATCATTTCCAAGTAAAGATGGATTATTTGCATAGGTTGATCCTCTATCTTTTAAATCTTTTATTTTATTTTTTGCATCTCTTAGTTGCTCCTCAGTATTTTCTATTTTAGTTTGTAAATTTGATAAGTTTTCAATAAAAGAATTTGATACTTGTGGATTCAAATCTCTATAAAATTCAAATGCCTCTATCGGTTTTGGAGGATTAAATTGAACTTTAATTAAGTTCTGAAAATCAAATGTAGACTCAGTGTCGTAATTTGCAGTCAGCTGAAGTCTATCTCCTATTTTTCCTACTAAACTTAATGTAATTCTTTGATCAAAATCAAAACTAAAATTACTTCTATTTCTAGGGGATGCTGCAGGATTATCATTTTTCTGGTATCTTACTCCTAAATCAATACCAATTGAACCCTGAGGATTTATATCAATTAAATCACTTCCGAAAATGCTTTGAAAATATTTGTTATTAATATACAATTCTGGCAATAAATTTTTTTGTGCATCTTCTAATCCAGATGAAACCCCATTTAGAGTTTGAATTTTTTGTTTAAAATAAAATTTAACGTCTTTTTTTAATATCCAATCTTCGTATTCTTTTGGGCTAAGAACTAAAGGAGTATCTATAGGATAATTTCCTATTGATTTTGATAAATAATACATTTCAGTAATAGGATCATAATCATAGATATTTTCAATGATAGAGGATTCAGGAAATGAAATCTTAATCTTATCGATTGAATCTTGACTTATAATATTTTGGGAATAAGAATTTTTCCCCAAAATCATAATTGTAATGAGAAATGAAAACTTAATAAAACCAGCAATACATTTATATCTCAAAGATGCTTTAAAGTTTATTCAAAGCCAACTTTATTAGTGTTTCTATAGATCGCTCAGGATCGCTTTGAATTAGGTTATCAACTACTTTTTCAGAGGTTCTTCGATTATATCCTAGAACCTCTAAAGCTGATAACGTTTCTTCTTTAGTTGTATTGTTTGATTTTGTATGAATTTGATCAATTCCATACAAATTTTTAACCTTGTCTTTTAGCTCAATTATTAAACGTTGAGCTGTTTTAAGACCAATTCCTTTTACACTCTTAATTTTATTTAAGTCTTCACTTACAATTGCATTTTGAACATCCTCTGGTGTTAAAGATGAAAGCATTGTTCTTGCTATGCTAGTTCCTACTCCAGAAACACTAATTAGTAATCTAAAAACTGCTCTCTCTATTTCTGTAATAAAACCATATAAAAGGTGTGCATCTTCTCGAATCTGAAGATGAGTATATATTTTTATGTTGTCTTGATTTTTTAGTTGTCCAAAAGTATGAAGTGATATATTTACCTCATATCCAACTCCTTTACAATCAATAACTAAATGCGTTGGATACTTTTCTATTAATTGTCCTTTAAGCTGCGTTATCATTACTTTTTTCTTTTTTGTTGCGCATCAACAACTGCTAATGCAGCCATATTAACAATTTCTTGAACTGATGCCCCTAACTGGAGAATATGAACAGGCGCATTAAGACCCATTAAAATTGGACCAATTGATAGTGTCCCATTTAATTCTTTCATTAATTTATATGTAATATTTGCTGAATCAAGATTTGGAAAAATTAATGTGTTAACATTTTTATTTGATAATTGAGAAAAAGGAAATCTGGTTTTTAGCATTTCTTTATTAAGGGCAAAATCAGATTGGACTGGTCCGTCTACTTCAATATTTGGATAATATCTATGTAAAAACTTTACTGCATCAATAATTTTTGTTGCTTCCTGGAATTCAGATGATCCGTAATTTGAAAATGATAACATAGCCAAAACAGGCTGTAATCCAAACATTTTTGCAGTTTCAGCAGTCATTTGAGCAATTTTAGCTAATTCCTTAGCTGATGGATTGACATTAATTGAAGTGTCAGACAAGAAAATAGGCCCTCTTTGAGTAATCATTAAATTTGTTGCAGCTACCCTTCTTACACCTTTTGCAGGACCAATTGTTTCTAGTATTGGTTTAATTACAGCAGGATAGTTTCTTGAATATCCTGATAACATAGCATCAGCATCCCCATTTTTGACCATCATAGCTCCAAAATAGTTTCTTTCCCTCAATAATTTTTGAGAATCATATAAAGTTTTTCCTTTTCTATTTTGATCTTTCCAAAAAATTTCAGCATATTTTTTTCTTAAATTTTTTTCTGAAGGTGATTTAGGATCAATTATTTTAACATTAGCTTCAAAATCAATTGTTTTCATTAATTCTGATATTTTTTGATCATTACCTAATAGAATTGGGATAGCTATTCCTTCATCATAAACAATTTGAGCAGCTTTCAAAACATCCAAATGATCTGCTTCTGCAAAAACTAGTTTTTTAGGGTTTCTTTTAGCAGAACTATGAATTAATCGAACTAACTTTTGATCATTGCCAAGTCTTAAAGCTAAATTTTCCTTATATTTTTTCCAATCTAAAATTGGTTTTTGGGCAACTCCAGACTTTATTGCTGCTTTAGCAACTGCTGGAGGAATTTCTGTTATAAGTCTCGGATCGAATGGTTTTGGAATAATATAATCTTTCCCAAAAGACAATCGAGTTTCATCATAAGCAATATTTACTTGCTCTGGAACCGGCTCTTTGGCTAGGGCAGCCAAAGCATTTACTGCAGCCATTTTCATTTCCTCATTGATTTTAGTTGCTCGAACGTCAAGAGCACCTCTAAAAATAAAAGGAAAGCCCAATACATTATTTACTTGATTTGGATTATCTGATCGTCCAGTTGCCATAATAATATCATCCCTGACTGAACAAGCGGTTTTATACTTAATTTCAGGATCAGGATTAGCCATTGCAAAAACTATAGGATTTGATCCCATGGATTTTAACATCTTTTCATTTACAATATTTCCTTGAGATAAACCAATAAAAACATCAGCTCCCAATAATGCTTCTTCAAGTGATTTTATATTACGATTAGTTGCAAATTCAGATTTTTCTGGACTTAATTTTTTTCTATTTTTTCTTATAACACCATTACTATCTGTCATTACAATATTTTCTCTTTTTGCTCCAAAAGATTGATATAGTCTTGTACAAGAAATTGCTGCAGCACCTGCCCCTGAAATCACAATGTTGACATTTTCTATTTTTTTATCGGCTAATTCTAGAGCATTTATAAGGGCTGCACATGAAATTATAGCTGTACCATGCTGATCATCATGCATAACAGGAATATTAAGTTCATTTTTCAACCTCTTCTCAATTTCAAAAGCTTCAGGAGCCTTTATATCCTCTAAATTAATACCACCGAATGTTGGTGCAATTGCTTTAACAGCAGATATAAATGAATCAGGATCTTTTGCGTCAATTTCGATATCAAAAACATCGATATCTGCAAAAATCTTAAATAACAGTCCCTTACCTTCCATTACAGGTTTTGAAGCCTCAGGTCCAATATCTCCCAATCCTAAAACTGCGGTTCCATTAGAAATAACTGCAACTAAATTGCTCTTATTTGTATACTTGTATACATTAGCTGAATCTTCAAAAATCTCCTTACATGGCTCAGCAACTCCTGGAGAATAAGCTAAAGCTAGATCTCTTTGAGTATTATAAGGTTTTGTCGGGATTATTTCAATTTTACCAGGCTTTGGTTTTGCATGATAATTTAGTGCAGACTTACGATCCTTTTGAGTCATAATTATAACTTTAAAACAAATGTAACATAAAAGCTTATAATGAATAACGTAGTCGAATCTAAAAACATTTATAATATTTTACTAAAAAGTTTTTTCTTTTAGTCTCAACGCTAAAATTGCAGATATAATAAAAAATACGCCTGCAAATAGCATTGCATTAATTGCATTATTATTTAAAACATTCTTATATATCAATCCGAAAGTAAGTGTTTGAATAAACATTGGAATCACAATCATCATGTTCAAAATTCCCATATAAACACCCCTTTGATTTTGAGGGACAATCTTTGAAACCATTGTATAAGGAATCCCCATCATCGCCGACCAGCCTATTCCGAATAATATCATTGGAAATAAAACTAATATAGGATCATAAATAAAAGGAATTGAAAATAATGAAATTGCTGTACCTAAAAGACTTAATGAATATATTTTTTTAGTTCCATATCTAAGAGTTAAAGGAACTAATACTAAGGCAACTAGCATAGTAACAACATTATATGTAGTACTCATTTTAGCAGCTTGAGCAGCTGCTTCAGATGTTGAAAAATTCATAGTTAACTTAAAAAGAGGTGTAATAAATTGCCAATAAATAAAAAGTGCATACCATTGAAATAAATAGACGGCACCAATTTTCCACATTGATATTGGCATTTCTTTAATAGCACTAACTATCTCATAAAATGGATTATAAAAACGTTTTAATAATTTTAAATTTTTACTTTGATTGATCTCCTTTAATTCATGATCAGTGGGAGGAATTTCTGGAGTTTTCATTACTGACCACAAAATAGTTGTTATGGAAAGAAACCCTCCAATAAAAAATGAATAATATAACCATTGAGGAACCGATCCTGAAGTCTCTACTAGATCTCCTCCAAACCAATGTTGAAAAATAATTATTGAGAAATTAGCTAATAATATCCCTGCTCCAACAAATAAGCTTTGCATTTGATATCCTAAGCTTAATTGATTTTCAGATAATTTATCCCCCACAAAGGCTCTATAGGGCTCCATTGCCATATTATTTCCAACATCTAATATCCATAATAAACCTACTGCAAACCATAAAAATGGACTTGTTGGAAAAATAAATAAAGATATGCTCCCAATAATAGCACCAATTAAAAAATATGGCTTACGTCTACCCCATTTATTTGACCAAGTTTTATCAGACATAGCTCCTACTATAGGCTGAACTACAAGACCTGTTACTGGTCCAGCTATATTTAAAATAGGTAACATTTCTTCAGACGCTCCTAGATATAAAAAAATTGGATTAATAGCTGTTTGTTGAAGTCCAAAACTATATTGAATTCCCAAAAAACCAATATTCATGTTAAATATTTGCCAAAAAGATAATCTAGGTTTTGAAACGTTCATTTAAAACTTAATTAAATAGTTCTGAGTCTTATTATAATTTTGTTTGAAGATTTTGAACAATATATTGTCCAACTTTAGTTCCTTGAATTACTCCTTCATCTATAGCCATCATATAGTGAATTCCTCCATATAATCTTGATATTGCTGCTTCATCTGAAGCATGAATAAAAGAATTATAGCTTCTCTCCTTCAAACCATATTTTATTTCAGTTGTATCTACAAAATCAAAATTTTCTCCAAAAATATCCGTAAGAGTTATTGCAGCAGCTCGAGAAATTACAGAATGACCACTTGTGTACTCAGGAAATGGAGGTGTTTGTAATATTGGAAGCCACTCTTCATCATAGTATTTATTTATTATAGTTTCAGGACGCACTACTAATGTTTTCCATTTATCATGCCAGCAAGAAATAAAAGCATCAAAAAGAGAAATTGAAACATTAGCATAAGCATTAATTGTTTCAGAAAAACTACTATTAGCTTTTCTAGTTGCAACGGAAGTAATTCCAATCCAATGTCCCCCAGGAGTAATTTTTTTTGTAGCAAACATTGCATGTCCTCTATGATGAGTTACATATGGATTACAATCCCAAAATTTTGCCATATCCAACTGTTCATCATTAATATTTTTTCCTATTTCATATACTTGTTGAAGTTGTTTTTGAAATGGACTTCCCTTTGTTAAATCAAATTTTAGGGGAGGCTTAGCCGGAAACATATCTGCTGATTCTATAACAAGGGTTCTAATTTTATTCCAATGTGGTTCAATACCATCCATGTAATCTGGAGGTGTTGGTTTCCAAAAATTTTCTGGCTCTTTAATTGTGTACTTGGGGAAAGTCCTAGTTTGATTATAATTATCCATTTCAGCCCATTTAAGTACATGATCAGCAATCAGCTCTCCATATTTTTTTGAATATCTAATTACACTTCTAGGGGTTTTAAATGATTTTATTTTTTTTTCTAAAGCTTTTTCATAATCGTCCATCTTCTTCTCAGAGAAAATAAGTGCTCTACCAACTTTATTAAAAGCATAGATTGCAGCAAGATTAAGATTTATATTATCATTATTTGGTGACAAAACTGGGCTTAATCCAGCAACTTGCCCGCTGAGACTTGCATATTTTTTTTCATCAGAAAATCGTATAGTTTCATAAGCTGCAATTGAGGGATAAACATAAACTCTTGAAGCAACAGGAGGTGAAAAAATATCATATACGATTATATCTGTTAAATTTTGCATTGCCTGCTGAAAAAGTTCTGGATCTTTAAGTTTATTAATATATTCACTGTTTTGATTACATGAAGTAAAGAAAATTAACATAAAAACAGTTGCTATATTTTTTATTTTAATCATTAGTCTTATTTAGAATGTATATATAATCATCATTAGCAATTAAAAGTAAGTTTTTATCATCTAATTTTTCAATTCTCCTTAAATTAAGATTAATTGGCAAAGGTAAAAACTCTTTATGAATAACCATATTGTTATATTTTATAATGCCTCCAGGATTTGCATTTTGATTTCCTAACTCTGTAACAAATTCCTCAGAATTTCCAACATAATATATTTCGTTCGTGTCCTTATCCCATAGAAAATCCTGAATACTACTCAATTGAGCCTCTATTGGAAGCAAAGATGATTCAAAATTATCTCCTTTGTTTATATAAGCCATTGACCTTAATTCAGTTAGTTTTTTTATTTCAAGAATATTTTTCTCTTTTTTACCAATCAATTTTTTAATTGAATTAACCTTTGAAAAATCTTTATATTTATTAAATCTCTTTTTTATAATTGGCATTTGAGAAGCTAGATTATCTTTTGTATTAAAAGGACGATATTTGTCGAAATATTTGTAAAAGATAATTGGGTCTGATTGCTCATTTTTATCGAAGTCATCAATATATAAATAAACTGGAGATTCTTTAGAAGGAGTCCATTTAAAATTTTTTCCAGTATTTCCAGCTAAAATGTCAGGTTTCCCGTCATTATTAAGATCTAGTATTTCAATTCTATTCCATAATCCAAAATGTTCTTCACCCCCTTTTAAAAATGATGCCTGAAATTTTCCCTTATCATTTTTATCTAAAACAATAATCGGCATCCAGTCTCCGGCAATTAATAATTCAAATTCAGAATCTTCATCAATATTTGCCCATTTTGCATCGGTTATCATTCCAAGTCTTGATTGAACAATTGGTTTAAAATTACCATCTTGAGTGTTTTTTATAATAAAACTATAAGGACTTAACCCATATCCCCCAGGTATCGATCTGCTTCCAACAAAAAGATCATCAAATCCATCATCATCTATATCATGAGAAACTACAACACTTCCATTTGTTGATGGCAAAGCCACTGGAAGCCTAGAAAAATTGCCCAATCCATCATTAATATAAATTCGATCCATTAATAGCTCTTCATTTTCTTTATAATCATTTCCTCCGCTAACAACATATATATCTAAATCACCATCATTATCAGCATCAAATGTTGTAGCAGAAACATCTTCATATTTTTGATCTATTCTAAAATCTTTAATGTCTGCCAGATCATATCCCTTTCCGTTAGCTATTAATATTTGTGATGGACGATATCTTGCTCCCCCTATAAAAATATCAAGCATTTTATCATCATTAAAGTCTTCTAAAATAAATGCTGGACCCTCAGCAGACAATAACTCTGGAATGAGTTTTTCTCTTTCATAATCAAAATAACTATCTTCTTCATGCTTATATGGAAGAACAGACAATGAAAAATTGTTATTAATCTCAACCGTATTTTCTTTTTGATTATTCATCGTTTTAATAATCTCTATTCTTTCGTTTAGAGGTCCTTTGACAATCTGATTCGTTCCATCAAACCATCTTACCATTATTGAATCTACTGTTGTCTTTCCAAGACCAAAATGTAATTTATGCGTAGATGAAGATTGAAACCCTCTAGTTGTTATTGCTTCTTTAGTTTCCGCTTCCATATTATTTTTAAATATTGTTACTCTTGATCCCTTAATGATAGATTCACTTTTAAGCTCTACAACCAAGCTTTTGTTTTCTAAAGATGTTTTATTTTCTAATATTGAAGCTGGAGAATTTATATTATTAAGTATTAAATCTAGGTCTCCATCATTATCTAAATCACTATATGCTGAACCGTTCGAATAGGAGGGATTTCCAATAAATGACTCATTAATTTTTCCAAAATCAAGCATTCCTCTATTCTTAAATAGCATATTAGAGATTTTCAATTCAGGCATCTGATTTATTATCTCTTCTTTCATTTCATTTTGCTTTGTTAGAACAAAACTGTTGAAATTAGAATTACTCAAATACTTAATATAATCCAGATCATTGGGTCTCTTTGCTATTCCATTAGAAACAAAAATGTCATTTTTACCATCATTATCAAAATCTTGAATTAATACAGACCAACTCCAATCAGTTGCATATGTCTTAGTCAATAGTCCGATTTCTGAATAATCCCCATAAGGTCTTTTCAAATGAAAATGATTACGAGAATACTGGGATTCAAAACCATAATCACTTTTTATTTTAGTTAATTTATCAGAATCTTCTCCTCCAGATTTCAATGCAATTTCTGCATCAAAAGGCATCATGTCTGTTGTAAAAATATCTAATTCTCCATCGTTATTTAGATCTGCAACATCAACTCCCATAGTAAAGCGAGAACTATGTTTAAAATATTTTTTAAATGACTCAGTAAAAGTTTTGTCTTTATTATTTATGTATATGTAATCATTTTCGTGAAAATCATTGCCTACATAAATATCAATCCATCCATCATTGTTTATATCTGTTGCAGTTAAAGCAAGTCCATAACCAAGAGGACTATTAAAAATTCCAGATTCTTCAGTGACTTCAATAAATGATCTTTTTTCTTCATTTAGCTTATTTTCAAAAAATCTATCACCGGAAATCGAATCTTTTTCATTCCTCTTTTTTATTGTTCCATAGCTTCTAACTGAGTGAACTGCATGATTCATAAGATACATATCCAAATCGCCATCTCTATCATAATCAAAAAAAGTTGATTGAGTAGAAAAACCAGAAAAATCAAGACCATAATCAATCGAAGATTCAGTGAATGTTAAATCTCCATTATTTATATATAATAAATTGTGGGTGCGCTGATCTTTAAATAATCCCTCCATTGGAAGTTTGTTAACATAAATATCAATAAATCCGTCATTATTTATATCATCCATTGAAACGCCATTTGACCAAGAGGGATGCAAATCTAAATTTGCCTTTTCCGTTATATCTTCAAATTGAAGATTCCCCAGGTTTAAGTAGAGTCGGTCAACGCCTTGATTAGCTGTAAAAAAAATGTCCTCTAATCCATCATTATTAATATCCCCAACTGCAACTCCTCCTCCATTGTAATAGTACAAATACTCAATAATATTTAAATAAGGTTTATATTTTAACTCATTAATAAAATCTATCCCCGAAATATTGCTTTCTACACTTTCAAATAAAATTTCATGATTAGGGGATATGTTAGAGTCTTTACATTTTATAAAAACTATACAAAGAAAAAACAATAATTTATTTTTCATTGATCAATTTTTAATGATAAAACGGCCCAATGTATCTCTGTTTCTTGCAACCCAAACTTGATCTTTATCAATAACCAATGATCTAATCTCTCCTGAAATATTAAAACCTTTTCCATTGGGATGATAATATAAACCCTTGGGAGTATTTTCAATAAAAAAGCCATAACTAGCATCATAAATACCAACTTCAGGCTTTACATTATATAAATTACCTCCCATTAATATATCTAAATCCCCATCTTGATCAATATCAGAATGAGTTATTGAGTATATAGGACTGAATTGAACTTGCTTTGGCAATTTAATTTCAGTAAAATTAAAGCTTCCATTATTTTTCAATGCAATTGTAGAAAGAGTATTTACTGAACAAACATATGATTCATTTAATAAACTTTTAGAAAAAATAGATGTTAAATCTGCATTTTTAAAAGTTTCATAATTTGGAAACTTCTTTTTTAAACTTTTCATTTGATCAATCAAATTGTGCCTTAAAGCATATGGATACTCTTTGCCATTCTCAGCTGTAAAAACTAAAACACCTTCTCCACGACCATTTCTGTCAAAATCATTATAATAGCATAAAATTGGTTCGTCTAAGGAAGCTTTAAATCTGCTATTTGTACCATGATTTCCAATCATGATATCCTCGATTCCATCCCCATCAATATCAAATATATCTATGACATTCCACCAACCAGTTTTTTTACTCCATTTTGTGTCAATAGCACTAAAGTATCCTCCATTATTTTCAAAAAAATTGATTCCCATGAACTCTCCAACAATAATAAGATCTTGATCATTATCATTATCAAAATCATAAAAAGCTGAATCTGTTATCATTCCTATATTCTTAATCATAGGAGCCAAAGTATCGGTAAGATTTGTAAAATTACCCAAACCGTCGTTAATTAAAAGAAACCCACTTCCTGGAAGTCCATATTCTCCTATTTTAGATCTTTCTCCAACAAAAAGGTCTAAATCTCCATCTGAATCTACATCAGCAAATGAAACTGTTTCAGTGCTAATTTTTAATTCATCATCAGGGAAATTTTGAGTACTTTTAGAAAAAACTCCAAATCCATCATTTATAAATAAATGATCATATAAAGAAGAAGAATAAATAGACGTTTCTACTCCTCCAGATGTCATATAAATATCTAAATCACCATCATTATCAACATCTAAAATCGCACTTTCTATATGCTCAGATTCCTTATTTTTTTCTAACAAATCAATATTTTTCTTATTATTAATCCATTTATCTCCTTCTGCAAATAAAATTTGAGTTGCATATCCTTTAGCACCAGGGAAAACTATATCGCTTTTTCCATCCCCATTAAGGTCAGCAATACTAATTTTTGGTCCTTGAGTGCTTAACATATGATAATTGAGTCTCTCAGAATGAAAATCTACAAATAAGTTTTCTTTGTGAATTGGAAAATGTTCTTGAATGTCTTTTTTAAAAAACAATTCTTTTTGAATTGACTTTTCCTTTTTATAAACTGCATCATTAGCATCAAACTCATGTAAAGAGTTAATATTTAAATTCTTTACACTTGTAGTTTTTCCAGATGGCCAAGTTATTTTCAAATCTATTTTTTCGGACTTTCCAACTCCAATTGTTGAAATAAGATCCATACTAGACTGAAACCCTCTAACTGGCTGAACCTCATGAGAAATTTTTGTGAATGATGTTTTAATTTCAATTTTAGCCCCCAATGAGTTTGGATTTTTGGAGGAGCCATTTAATTTAATTTTAACATAATTATTTTTTAAATCTTCAGCTTTATTTTTAAATATAAAAACTGGCATATTAACATTATTTACAACAAGATCTAAATCTCCATCATTATCAAGATCTCCATAAGCAGATCCATTTGAAAAACTGGGAATATCAAGCCCGGAATTATAGAAATCTTCAAACTCTATTTCACCAGTGTTTTTATATGAATGATTTGGAACTTTATTTGAAGGGATAATATCTACTAATTTTTTATAATCTACTTGATTATTTTTTACAATTGATTTTATGACTTCTTCACTCGCAATATATTGAAGGTAATCTTGATTAGTCAAATCCTGATATATTCCATTAGCAATAAATAAATCTTTAAACCCATCATTATCCATATCAAAAAATAGAGCCCCCCAGCTCCAATCAGAAGCTTCTACTCCAGACCATCTTCCAATTTCACTAAAAGTATTATTTCCATTATTAAGATGAAGCATATTTCTTGTAAATTGATGATGATATCCATTTTTCACTACATATTGATATTTATTCCAATCTTCAAAAGTTGTAACAGTTTTCAATCGTTTATAATCAGATGGAAGCATTTCTGTAACAAATATGTCATTAAAACCGTCATTGTTTAAATCCGCCATATCTGCTCCCATTGATGCTCCACTAATAGATCTCATTTGTTGGGTAAGATCTTCTTTAAAAGATCCATTCTTTTGATTGATATATAAATAATCTCTTTCAAAAAAATCATTTGATATAAAAATATCTTCCCAATTATCTCCATTAATATCTCCAACACTAACTCCAAGACCAAAACCAATTACACTTCCGTAAATTCCAGCTCTTTCACTTACATCATAGAACTTTCCATCAATATTCTCCATTAATTTATCTCCTCCAAGAGAGTCTCTTTTTGGTCGCTCATTTCTTCTTAAATCAAAACTTCCAATTGCCTGATATGAATTATTTAATATATAAGCGTCTAGATCTCCATCCTTATCATAATCAAAAAAAGTAGCATGCGTAGAAAACCCTCTATCATCTAATCCAAATCTTTTGGCGCTTTCAGTAAAAGTTAAATTTCCATTATTAATAAATAATTCATTTTGCTTGTTATCTCCCTTAACATCTCCAGAATTGCATACATAAATATCTAAGAATCCATCAGAATTTATATCGACCATAGTGACTCCAGTTGCCCATGCTTTTTCGCCTCTAACTCCAGCAGAATCAGTAATATCTTTAAAAGTGAAATTCCCTTGATTTAAATATAATTTATTTGATTTTTGGTTTGCAGTTAAATATATATCAACTAAACCATCATTGTTTATATCTCCTAATGAAACACCCCCTCCATTATAGTAATTCCTATATTTATATACATTAAAATCGTTGCTAAAAGTCAAATCATTTGAGAAATTAACTCCTATTGATTTTAAATCCTGAAGTTCAAAAAGTTTAGGCTTATTATTTTTACATCCTAATACTAAAATTGAAATAATAACACAAAAAATCCAATCTAACGATTTCATTTTAATTTAATTTTCTATTTAAATCTTCTATTGACATTTGAACAAATCTATTATCATAAACATATGCTGTAATTAATCTATTACCATCCACTTTAGCCATGATTGGAGAGCCATTGACTTCAGTAGTTAGCTCAATAAATGAGTTGCCAGGATAGATATGTTGCATCATTTTCATTGCTTCAATTAACAAAAAATCTTTTTGCAAATTTTTAACTGATGGATCCCATCCCAAAAAAGAAACTCGCATTTTTAATCCAGTCAAAATTTTCTTTTCATCAAAAATTCCATAAAACAATAGTTCCATTCTATTTTTAGGGTTATAGATTGGAGAAATAGAGTCCAAAACATGTCTAACAAATTGATTATTTGGGCCTTGATTAATTAATTTTTTTTTGTTTAATTCCCAGCAATCCGTAAAAAATTTTTTTTGAGTTTGACCAAATTTTAAATCAAAAATCAAATCTGAATATTTTTTTCCTGAAGCAATTTCTCTCTTAACCATTTTATCATAGTCTGATTGACATGAAATAAATGATATCATGATACTAGAATAAATAAAAAGTTTTAAACCCTTAGTGAAGCTCATAAAATTTAATTTTTTTATCATTTATACCAAAAATCAAATATTCTTTCTGATTGTTTTTTAGAGCCTTAATAGCTCTAATTTGTCCTTTAATACCTATGCTTTGTGGAGTACTTTTAAAAAAATTGTTTTCATTTTGGGATAAAGATATATGCCATCCTTTTGAAGCATCATAACTTCCAAACTGAGGTTTTACAAGATATTGATTCCCCCCCAAATATAAAGAGTTTTTATTAGTCTTATTATCTTTTTTATTTAATATACTATAAATTGGACTATACTGAATTTCATCAGGCAAACTATATTGTTTAAATTTAGTTTCTTTATTTAAAAATAAACTTGTTTCTAAAAGGTCTATTTGTAAAACCTTAGATTCTAAAAGTTTAGTTTTATCTATAATTTGATTTAATGATTTATTTGCATAATCCTTATAATAAACAATATTTTTTTTCAGAATAGGCAATTGATTAATTAACTCATCTTTATCTAAAATTGGAAAATATTTTCCTTCTCTTTCTAAACATATAATTTGCTCATAACTTCCATTTTCATCAAAATCATTTATGTACATTTTCATACTATTTTCAAAAAAACTATTAGTTCCATGATTTCCAGCGATGAAATCCATTTTACCGTCTTGGTTGATGTCTATCAATTCAATTGTATTCCATAATCCTGAAGTGTTATCCATTCCAAATTTTTTTGTCTGATTATGAAAAACCCCCTTATCATTCATTAATATTGTAATTGGCATCCATTCTCCAACAATAATTAAATCGGACCAACCATCATCGTTTAAATCATGGAATTTTGCATCAGTTATCATTCCAAGATCTAAAAATACTTTTTGATTAATTTGATTAAAGTTATTATCACCATTATTTATCATTAATATACCATCTCCACTTTTACCATAGCTTTGTAGATCATATCGTTCTCCAAAAAAAAGATCAATAAAGCCATCATTATTAATATCAGCGGAAGCAATTGCTTTAGTAGAAATTCTTTTTTGAAAATCGAATGCATTTTTTTTCTTTTCAAATTTTCCCATTCCATTATTTAAATAATATCTGTCATTTATTGATAACCCATATTGAGAAAATGACTTCCCTCCACTTGCAACAACTAAATCTAAATCCCCATCATTATCTCCATCGAAGAATAGAGCGTTAGTGTCTTCTGATTCAGAGTCTTGTTCAAATGGATTTGTTAAAGACCTATAACCATTGATACTGGAAATAAATAATGTTGACTTTTGATTTTTTGCACCCCCCACATAAACATCATCTATACCATCTTCATTAATATCTGCAATAGCAATTGCAGGTCCTTCATTATGATTCATTTGAATTAAAAGACGTTCTCTATTAAATTCTATAAACTGATTTTCTGAATGTTTATAGTCAAAAAGTTTAGTTAGAGTTTTTACTTTATTTGTTTCTGTTTTAATTTTTCTATTTTTTCCAGAATTATAATCTATAGTATTTAAAGTATTTATTTTTAAATCTTCATATACCTTTTTTTTACCATCAGGCCATATCACCTCAAGACTGTCAACTTCTGTTGAATCACCTATTCCAAAATGAATTCTATGACTTACACAAGACTGAAATCCTCTAGATGGAAATAATTCAGACATATATTTATTTGATTTATCATATAAAATAAGTTTAGACCCTACTCCTTTTGAATTAGGTTTATTACCAATTAATTCAATTTGAACACTTCCACGGCTTTTTATATCATTTTTATTTTGATAAACAAAAGCTTCCATATTAACATTATTTATTACTAAATCCAAATCTCCATCATTATCTAAATCAGCATATGAATTCCCATTACTAAAGCTAGGTTGATCTAAACCCCATTTTGAAGTGACATTTTCAAAGTTAAAGCTACCTTTATTTTGGTATGCGAAATTGGGAACTTCTTTTGAAGGCATTATATCTATTAATTTTTTAATAACTCCCTCTTTTTTTTGTATTAACATTCTTACTTGCTCTTCATTTGCCATATATGATAAATAGTCTCTATCTAATAAATCTTTATTTATTCCGTTAGCAATAAAAATATCCCTAAGACCATCATTATCCATATCAAATAATAAAGATGCCCAACTCCATTCTGTTGCTGCTACTCCAGTTTTTCTTCCAATTTCAAAGAACCCATTTTTACCCATATTTCTTTGTAAAACATTTCTTGGGAATTGTTTAGAGTATCCCTTTGACTCCCTAAGCTTAAACTTGTCCCAGGAATCATAAATAGCCTTTGTTTTTTTTCTTTTTAATGATGAAGGAAGCATTTCAGTCACCAATAAATCGGAATTTAAATCATTATCTAAATCAGCAGCATCTGCTCCCATTGATCCCATTGATAATGTATCAAAATAATAATCTGATGATTCAATGAAGCTTCCATTTTGAGAATTTATATACAAATAATCTTTCTCAAAAAAATCATTTGAAATAAATATATCAGGCCAATTATCATTGTTAAAATCACTTACAGTAATTCCTAATCCAAAGCCAATAGCACTATTATACATTCCTACTTTTTCAGTAACATCAATAAAAAAACCATTTTTATTTTCTAAAAATTTATTTCCATTATTGTTTGGATCAGGAATTTTTCTTTGATCTTTAATTAAATCATACCCTCCAACTGATCGAATCGAATTATTAAGGATATATGCGTCTAAGTCTCCATCCTTATCATAATCTAAAAATGCAGCGTGAACCGAAAGTCCTTTTATGTCTAACCCATATTCTTTTGAGCTTTCTTTAAAAGTTAAATTTCCTTGATTTATAAATAATTCATTATGTCTATTTATTCCTCCTGGTTTTCCTGACTTGCAAACATATATGTCAAGTAAACCATCTCCATTAATGTCAACAAATGTTGAGCCTGTAGACCAAATTTTTGAACATGAGACACCTGCTGATTCAGTTATATCGTCAAACTTCCAGTTTCCTCTATTAAGAAAAAGCTTATTATCTACTATATTACCAGTAAAATATATATCAATGAGTCCATCATTATTTATGTCTCCTAAAGAAACTCCTGCGCCATTATAAAAATTTCTATAAGTATAGGGGTTAAAATCCTCACTGTAAGTCAATGAATTTTCAAAGTTAATACCAGTAGAAGGCCCCATCAATTCGAACAAAGGAGAATTATTGCTTGAACATCCAACAATAACAAAAAGAACAAAAATTTTTATAGGTTTCATGATGTCACAAAGATAAAAAGGCTGTTCAAAAATTGAACAGCCTTTTTATCTTATTTGAGAATATTAAATATGATTAATACCCTGCATTCTGACTATATCCTGGTGCCGATTGAATTACATCAAAAGGAATTGGGAATACAGATTTATGGGCTGGGGAAGCTGTTTTCTCCCACCATGATCCAGAATTGTAGACACCAAAACGAATTTGATCAGTTCTACGAGATGATTCTTGAAACATCTCACGCCCTCTTTCAGCTAAAAATTCAGCTTCTGTCATTGAACTGTATGCACTAACGCCAGCTCTTGATCTAATTTGATTTACTGCATCAAGTCCTTCAGCATCATTCCAGTTACCAGCAGCACGCATTTTAGCTTCAGCATACATTAACATTACATCTCCTAATCTTACAATTGGGAAATCATTACTTTGATCTGGACGACCAAATTGTTGGAAACTGAACTTTCCTAAACGTGCACCTGATTGACGAAGAGCATTAGGCTCTAATTCATTAATTGCAGGTGTATAGTCTAACACAATTCCACCCGCATCATCAGCTGCGAAATCATTTAAAGCACTTCCTCCATAATCTTTTTGAGGTCCAACTATAAAGTTATTTGCTTTCCTGGCATCACCAGCTTCATAAGAGTTATAAAATTCTTCTAAAGCCGCATAACCATTCCATGGCTGAGCTTCAAAATTCCAAGTCAACTGACTAGAATAGTGAAGAGTCATTTTAGCAAAATTCATTCCACCAGCAGTAGCCTCATCATAATTTACAGAAAATATATGCTCTACATTGTTATCATTATTTGGAGCAAATACTGCAGCATAACCTTCAAGATTATCTGGATCAGTTGCAACAGCCGGACGCTTAGCAAGGTTCGATACACTACAACCTGCTCCACATAATTGGTATTGGTTAGAATCCATAATTATCTTAGCAGCTTGAGCTGCTTTTGTATATGTTGCAGCGCTTTCGGTACCTAAATAAACAGCATGATTAAGATATAACTTAGTTAAAAATCCTAAAGCAGCATAGCGATTTACTCGGTAAACACTCGATGTTGCAGGAAGACCTGCATCAGAGAATGAAGTGTTCGCGCTAATTTCAGTAGTTCCTAATGAAGCTAATAACTCAGACTCAACAAAAGCATATAATTCTGCACGTGTTGACTGAGGAGCATCACCTCCCGGAGTAGTAACAATTTTTACTCTACCATAAAGATCAAGCATTCTCCAATAGAAGTATGCTCTTAGAGCTCTCATTTGCATAGTTTCTCCAGCACTAAGGCCTAAATTTGCAATAGCATCATTAATTGCACCAATAGCTCCATATTGACCACCCCATGTATTACCAATAATACCATTTGTTGCATCAAATGTGTGACGGTGCATTTGAACTAAAACCCCTCCATCATACCAGTCACCACCTTTAGCAGCAATTGCCATCTCGTCAGAAGGAAGTCCTTGAATACTGAAATAACCAAAGTGGTTGGCAGTCCCCGACCACTGTAATTGCGAGTATGCACCCGCAAGGTTATCACTACCACCTCCAGCATCACCCCCGATATTTGGGGCCTCAACTGTTACCGCATTGGTAATATCTCCTACCAATTCTTCTTCTAAATCAGTACAAGAAAAAATCAAAGCTGAAACTGAAGATGCAAATAATAAGTTTTTGAAAATATTTTTCATCGTTTCTTTGTTTTTAAATTAAAATTTAATGTTTACACCTAATGTAAATGATCTATTAGGATAATAGCTTCGACGGCGATCAACACCAGGAGACAATACATCATATCCTCCTCCAGCATCTTCTCCAATATCAACTAAAGAAGGTTCTGGGTCTGGACCTGTGTAGTTTGAAATAACAAAAGCATTTTGAGCGTTTAATGAAAGTTGCATTGAATCAATTCCATTCAACCCACTAACATCCATATCACGTGTAATAGTTAAGTTGTCTAATTTAAAGAAATCAGCTTTCTCAACATACAACGAACTAAAACGTGCTTGAGTTAATCCCTCTGGAGCAAGCTCAGTATTCACAAAGTTATATGAACTCTGTGTAGAAATTCTAGGCTCATAAAAAGCTCTAAAAGTGTTTACTAAGCTATGACCGAATGCACCTCTAAAAAATGCATTAACAGACCATTTTCCAAATGTTAATTGATTTGTCCAACCCAATTCAAGATCTGGAGTACCATTACCTAATACCGCAAAATCCACGTCTTCATTTAATGCTTGGTCTTGACCAACATTTATTGTTCCATCCCCATTTACATCGGCAAAAACATTATTTCCGCCAGACACTCCTTCATGAATAGGCCCCCATATTGTACCTATTTCTTCACCAACCTTAACTCGAATAGTAGCTGTTGAGTTTTGTCCAGGCGCACCTAGATTAGCTCTCATTTCAGCATCATTTACATATTCTTCTAGAGTTGTATTATATGAAGACAAAACAATTCCAGTGTTATAGTTATCAGTCAATTGATAATTAAGTGCTAATTCAACACCTTTAGTATTTAACTTACCAGCATTTTCATATCGTTGACCAGTTGGATAAATTGCTTGATCAACCGTACGATTTAAAATAAAGTCATTAATGTCTCTAGTGTATATATCTAAGGTTGCATCTAACTTTCCTTTACGCCATTCAAATCCTAAATTTGTTTCAGCTTTTTCTTCCCATTTTAAGTCTGGATTAGCATCACGAGAAGGTGAAGATGATCCACCACCAGTTGCACTTGCATAAGTGAATCCTCTAATTTGTTGTGATAAACCATTGGGTCCTGGAAGTGCTCCAGTTACACCATAACCAAGACGAACCTTAAATTTATCAGCTCCAAGATTTAAGTAGTTTTCTAAATCAACTCCTAAACCAGCAGAAGGAAATAAACCCCATTGGTTTTCAGATCCAAGTTTAGTTGAACCTTCACGACGAAGCGAAGCGTTTAAGAAGATAGCATCATTTATAGTATAATTTAATCTTCCAAAAAATGCAATGATTTTTTCATCAGGAGTAGCATTAGAATCCGCTTCAATGAAACCAGCTCCTAATAAATCTTGAGAGTATTCAATTGCATTTATAAAATCAATTCCAGCTGCTGTTTCATTTGGAAAATCTCCAAGTGTCACAGAGTGATCATTGAAATTTTGCATCTGATGAGAATAACCAGCTGTAACTATAAGATCATTTCCAGCAAGCTGTGTATTATACCTAGCATAAATCTCTGATAACTTAAAGCTATATGTTTGATCATAAAAATTTGCGCTTCCCTTTCTAATAGGCGAAGCTGCATTTCCACCTCTTAAAAGAGTTGTAGGATTATATAGCTTATTTGAATATTTACTAACCTGACTAGCAGCGTTCAAGTTGATAGATAAATTCTCATTAAATCCATATTCAGCATTAACACTATAGTTTAATTCAGTTTTATCTCCTGCATTGATTTGCTGTCTAGCGATTGAAACAGGGTTATAACTATCGAAAAGCCCTAATGTTTCGAAATATCCTCCATATTGATCTCCATTAAACACACCGCCGTAGTCAGCAGCTAGAATTGGAGCAGTTGGATTATATAAAACTGCATATTTTAAAGACTCCATGTCTCCATTATTTTGCTCTCTCTTAGTAAAAGCAGTATTTACAGTAAGTCTAAGTTTGTCATTTAAGGCTCTAGTTGTGAAGTTCAAACGAGTATTAAACTGATTAAAGTCAGAACTAATTAATACACCTTCAACATCCCTAAAGTTAGCTGCAATACGATATGAAGTATCACCAGAACCACCTGAAGCAGATATGTTGTGAATACGAGTAATAGCATCACGAGTTACAGCATCTGTCCAATTAGTTACAGAACCTAAATCAGTTCCACCAGCAGCTACGAATTCTGCAGCTTCCATTGTTTGTATAGTATTGAATGCTTGTGAAACTCCTAATTGACCTGTGTAGTTAAGAGTCATTTTTCCTTCACTTCCAGTTTTAGTTGTTACTAAAATAACACCTGATGATCCTCTTGAACCATAGATTGCTGATGCTGAACCGTCTTTTAAAACATTGATTTCTGCAATATCAGCAGGATCAACATTTTGAAGAGAGGCTCCAATTACACCATCAATAACAACAAGTGGTGAAACGTTAGCTCCAACTGTAGA
>MDSX01067680.1_pt1 | contig 32654 bp, 15 predicted proteins | sample 811141 | NCBI WGS metagenome assembly MDSX01 (sample SAMN05326642, study PRJNA326480) | marine metagenome | isolation source: seawater | place: Atlantic Ocean: South East | collected 2010
GGAGGGGGGGATGGTGGTGGGGAAGGGGAGGGCGGTGGAGACGGTGGGGGTGGAGCAGGTGGCGGTGACGGCGGAGGAGACGGTGGGGGTGGAGAAGGTGGCGGTAAAGGCGGGGGGGACGGGGGAGGGGGGGAAGGGGGTGGTGAAGGCGGAGGAGACGGTGGGGGAGGCGACGGCACAACGTCGTCACAGCCACGTGAGCCACAGTCGGTCAAATCGGACCCAAAAGGGCACTTGTCACTAATAGATCCAGTGCCGCCATCTTCACACAGGCCGTTGTTGTTGTAATGCACTAAACCGAGTACGCAATCGTCCCTTTCAAGCATGTAGTTGCACCGAACGGCCAGGCTTGAGTCCGGAGGGGGTTTGGGTGGTGGCGGCGGACTTGGCGATGGCGGTGAGGGAGGTGGTGGAGGGGGTGGCAACGGTACCGGTGAAGGTGGCAACGGCGGAGGTGAAGGTGGGTAAGGCGGCTCGGGAGGCATCAAAATGAGTCTTGCACTGTACAATCGATGTTGTTGAGAACCAAGGTCAAACATGATCCATGGGTGTTCCTCTCCCCCAGCGACACATGCGGTGAGTTGGGTAGAGTCGCTTTCACCTCCATCGGTACAGTCGGTAATGGGATTGGGTGTTTCATCTGCCCACCCTCCAGAGGCGCGTACAGCCTCGATTGGTACAACGTCGAGATCTTGGTCAGGAAACGTGGGTGGCGGCGGTGCACTAGGCGGCAAGTCAAGCAGTTGCATTATTTGTGTATTGTCGAAGCCACACAAATTTGCAAAAAATGTGCCACATGGCATGTTTTGATTCCTCTCGGGGGTCAATCCCCCATTGGCCATTTCTGCAATAGACCAGCTTTGACACGTGGCGTGACAAACTGGCTCTTTGATGAATTGCGTCATTGCTGGCATTGCCGGTGGAACCGGAGGTGGTGACGGTGACAACGGCGAAGACGGTGGTGACGAGGGAGGGAAATCCGGTGGAGATGGCCCTTTTGGTGGGCTGGGTGGTGGGGATGGAGGTGGCGGTGGTGGACTTGGAACTGGAAGGGGCGGCGGAACAGGGGGTTGTGGCGGTGACGGTTGGCTAGGCTGTTGTGGCGGTGGCGGTTCTACAGAAAACTGTGCAACCGCCGTACGTGCAAGTTGCATAGGAACGCACGCATTTGGATTAGGTTGCAACGGCTCAGTAGCAACCCACTCTAAAAAACGCACCATTGTGTCGCTTTCTGCAACATAGGAACAGGTGATTACTTGGTAATCACTTGGGCATGCTGAAGAATCGGGCAGTAGTGTATGAGATTTTTCTGCGAGGCTACCAAGTGCTGTTTCGGCCAACGGACGACAACGTGCTGTTGCATCAGTCTCCGTCGTGCTGCCTTTGCGCACCAGTTCTTGGAGGATGGCATACTTCCTGTTTCCGTAGGCGTGTCCCGGGTACGCTGGCGGCACCGGTGGCGGCACCGGTGGCGGTGGTGGAGAAGGGGGCGGTGGTGATGCTAGCTGTGCTGGTAAAGACATGCCAGAAATCAACAAACGTTTCTACACCTTTTACTTTGCCATCTTGACATATCTACACTAAGATAGCGTTATAGGTGAGTAAGGGAATCTCTCATGTACGCAGTGTATGAAGATGAGGGTGAGGAACAGGGGGAGGGAGAAGAAGAGGAACTTGACCGGCCAGAGCCCCCAAGAGAGTACAAGGAAGGCAAGTTGTTTCAATGCTGTCTACGCTGTACAGGCGGTGGATGTTGGATCGTGTTGGGGCTATGCGCGGTTGCGTGGGTTACACATTCGATAAGCATTGAAGGCACAAGTAGCATTTCCGACGCTCCACCTTTCTCAAAAACGCTCATTTGGCGAAGTCTGGCGCATCACACAGACGAGTGGGCTGAGTGGCAGCGTTCCGTATCTCCACCACCCCCAGGATTTGTCTAACCGCGCACCGTAAAGATCATCTTGCGAGGATAAGGCAGTTTTAGAAAAGGCTAGAGTAAGAAGGCATGATTGAGGAATACGACAGATCTTCGCCCGATTGTGGCTGGCTTGGTTGGCTTCTTGTCTCTGCTTACTATGTAATAGCAGTCAGCGCCTCTTTGTCTGGTTTGATTTTGCACTATTTTTTATCTTCGGACACGTCTTTCCTCGTGCTATGGGTTGGGGCTTTAGCTGTTCCATTTGTGCACGGCCTTTTCATTGTTGCAATAAAGGCAGCAGTTCAAAATTATGTCCACTTGTCAGTTGAACCCGGTTGGATCTTCATGCTCGCCGATCTTGTTCAGGGCGGTGTGTTTGGTGCATCGGTGGTGGGTTATTTCTGCAATTCAAAACACCTGATACTGCCAATAGCCGCAAACGGGATGCTAGTTGCGTGTAGCAGCGCAATGGTGTACAAGAACGTCGTGCTTACGTGGGATACCTATCACAGGCGCAGAAATTCGCTGACAGGTGCGCCGCTCATCAGGCGAAAACGAGTGGCATCTCCACAACAACCACTGCCATTGGTAAAGCCACAGGTGAGACCGCCACCGGTGCCGCCACCGGTGCCGCCACAGCCACAAGTGCAGCCACCCGATTTGCAGTCGTTTGCTTGGCAGCCAATGCAATTCCAGACACTGCCATTGCAGTCGTTTCCGTTACGACATTACGCGTATAGATAGCACTGCGCATGTACATTTAAAAATAAATTATTTGTGATCCTCAGAAACAGTTTGTTTTTAACGTTTTTATAGCAAACGCTAACCAAACAGCACCCACGACTACAATCATTTTGGGCGTTGTTCTGCTCGCAGAAACGGTGTTGCGTACTTGGTACTAAAGGTCAGTGATCAGTTGCGTAGTTACAATGTCTGTAGAAACAATTCTCACTTGTTTCCTTTTCATTACGCAGGACTTCAGAAGTCCGTTTACGCCCCAAGCGGCAACTATGCGCACTAATAGCGCACACGACCCGACACCCGCGATCGTCATTATTGCAGCAGCACCCAGCACTGCAGCCATTGTAGCCGAATCGATGTGTGCATGACGCGCAACAACCCACGTATTTGCCGCACATACCAAGCAAATAGCACTCACAATTGCAAGCACAAAACTGGCTCCTCCCGCGTTAACGCATGAGCACCCAACGGTTTTGTAAGTAAACTGTACATTTCGATACGGTTCCGCACATACCGGGCACTTCACGTGAACTGTATTTTCCAGCATCTTATTGAGACATGCCCGGTGGACGTAGCGATTAGTACATGCACATGCTGAAAGACCCGGAGTGGGCGATGTCTCGGTACAGATAAAGCACTCAGGCGGAGAAAGGGGTGGAGCAGGTGGAGAGGGGGGTGGAGGTGTTATAGGAGATGGCAAAGATAATGTAGTCTCAAGTGAGGAATGCGGCGACTCCCGCATGTGCCTCTTTTTGTTGCATCTACCACCCACTCCTATTGTCACATTCAGTTAGCGAATACGCATAACACAATGCTACGCGATAGCATTCAGTAGCTTCGAGGCGCGATTGCACCACCATTCCTCAAGTTCAAAAAATTCAACCCCGGCGTCGTTTACGTACATGAGTAGACCGATTGGACTTTCCTCAATACCGAGTTCTCCCAAGCGTTTTAGAGTGCGGCGTTCGCGGCAAAAAAGTTCCCAGGTGACTGCGAGCTGGGCGAGGTGACGGTGCACATTGCAGTCTGCCACGCGGCTAAGGGGCGCAGCCATCTTGCAGCACCGACCGTCCTTCTGCGCCGCGGCAAGTCGGCCATGATCGAACCCACACTTTAATTCCACAACAACAATGCGGTTTTCCTTTTTGCTGTAACAGATGATATCTGCGGCTGTGCCTACCCTATGCTTCTCGGATATCACCGCTCGCTGCGCGCAAACTGGCTCGAGTCCACGTTGAGAAAGGCCAGAAAGCGCCATTTTTGTAAGTCGGTAGCAATGGGTCACGTTTTTCATGGCAGATGGACCGCCATTGATCAGCTTAGTCAGCTGGGCGTCGACCCTGGTACCCCGCGCCCGGCCGCCGGCCGGTCCGCCCCAGTGCCCTCCAGGTCGGCGCTCTGACGAGCGAGCTACGAGCGGGAGGTCTCCGGAGGACCACACCTTGCGTTGCAGCAGCTTTGTGAGACCCTTCAGCTTCGTGTTGGTACGCTGTCCCTGGCGTAAGACCTCAAACCCGCGGCGCTTTCCCGCGCCAACAAGTTTTGCAGGCGCACTTTTTTTAAGCGTCGCCTTGAGGCCTCGAGGCGCCATGCGGCGGCGGTGGAGAGCGCGCTTATGCAAGTTGCTGTTCATAAAAACGCACAAAAAGGTACACCTTATTAGCTAGCGAGAATATCTCCGCCAACTACGACCAAACACCACATGTAGGCACTCACGTCACAGTTTCAGACAGCGCGACAATGACGCGCGACATCAACATTGCGTCAATGCCCGCTTCATCTAATTCTGCCCTCAGGTCGTCTAGCCGTCGTGTGTCTGCCCGAATCACACTTCCGAGCGTCGAAACGATCGCGTCCTCGTGAGATTCCAGGTGCATAGCATAGTATGTACTCACCCTTGTCCATGGCCTGGACCACAGCCCTCCCTGAATGGCTTCGTGAAGGGTACACCGTAACGCACTTTCCAGGCACTGAGACGTTGCATTAAAGTCGGCGTCTGCCACGACGTGTGCTAAAGACCCTTCTCGCGTCGCTCGCGCCTTGGACCCAAACAGGGCTTCGAACTCTTGGGCTGTGAGTGCTAAGTTACTTGTTGCCTTTTTGGCTGCCTTCTCCACGTCTCGGTTAAAAAGAAACTCGAGTAAATGGCCAGAATCGCGAGTGGCGCAACTCAATGCTACCTGAATGCACTCTTTATCGCCTAACCAGGATCCTATGTGCGAAACAACACGTCCGCGTATTGCGTTCACTGCTCCCAATCGCACGTTAATTACATCCATTTAGTTGCGTATGTAAATGTGTCTATTTGCGTAAGAAAGATGCGTTAAATAGCGAGTGGTTATAAACGAAATGCACAGGCAGAAGACGTTCCAGTCGTGTTGATGAGGGGGATTCGCACAACCCGGTCCTGATTCTCAAAAGGCATAATCTTCTTCCTATTCCTTGCGACCCCGGGGTTTATCAACTCGGCCGATTTGTAGGGCGAGCGCCATCCGGTTTTCCACTCGACACCGCGAAGAAGGGCATCGATAAGTACAAACGCGGGACCCACGTAAAATCCTGCTCCAAGAAAAAACAACCACCCCACGCCCAGGGCCAACTGGAAGGGCCAAAATAGCGGTTTTGCCCATCGGCTCATCTCATTCTCGTTGCGCAACTCTTCGTTTTTGGCATGGATTGTCGTTCTCCAAATCCAAAACTGAACCAAGATCGGAAGACCGTTGGCAAAAAATATGACGCCCAAATATCCGAACGCTCCTCCAAACCAGCTTACCGGTGCTCCAGCCAGTGCATAGGTGAGGTGAATGAATTCCTCAACCCCAGCTGCGAAAAACGCGACGATTGCAAGCTCAGAGCACCACGCACGCGGCAAAAGTACCATGTCAGGATGAAAAACGTTAAGTGCAAACCCTTGGCCACGCGCCTTTTCGATTAGCCACCTCGTTGACCAAAACAGTAGCAAAACCGTAGGTAACACAATGGCATAGGTCCACCCGAGTTGATTCCACGCGTCTCCATGATTTCGAAGAATGAACGTTGGGAAACTTATCCACTGCGTTAGGGTAAATACCTCTGCTTTGCCAACGACAGCGCTCCAAATCAAAGGTTCGTGATCAGGGTTGCTTCGATTATGGAAATCCACCAGTCTCACCGAGAAATGACTCGTGTTGCAGTGTTGAGCACGCAGCATGTTTGTGTCGAATTTGCGGTTTTCACCGTCCTTGAATACCGAATAATACGCTGTCTGGGTGAATGGCTCAACAGATTTGGGTTGATATTTGTCAAGAACCGCGGGTATGCGATTTGTTACGGGGTCGAGGGGCCACACACAGCCACCGCAGCCAACATAAACAGCATAAGAATCTTGTGGGTATCTTTCCTTGAATACCACGTCAAAATCAATCTTTGTGTCAAAGTCAAACGGTGCTCCGGTCGTCTCGTCGTAATGGATTTCAAGGCCACCGGACCCTTTCAGATAGATAGCTTGGCTCGTTGTGTGCGGTTCCGGTGGCGTAAAACAGTTGTCTACCCCAGTGCCATACGTCGGCACATGTCCCGTGACAACATGCGTACTTAACAGAAGCAAAACGCGCTTCATCCTTTGTATCTTTGTTTATCAGTAAACGCGTCAAGTACATATCGCAGCAGCGTCAACCTAACCACTCTACCGCAGTCCAGTCGCTTTATCTTGCTATGAACACGTTGTATTCCAAAAAGGGAAGTGTTGGGTGCCAACACAAACTTCCACCACTTAGGTCGTCGATAGGCTTAAAATGGGCCAGTCTATTGCGGAAGCTGTTTTCTCTTTTTGGCCTTGGTTTTGGGGACCGTGCCATGGCACAAAAACCCAGTGGCGTGGCGCAAGGTCGGAATCCTGCGAGTTTTCCAGTCCTTGCCAACTGCTTTGGTGCTGGAGATCAGAAAGTCGCCATGTGCTAACGATATTGTGATTGGCTGCGAAATCGGCTCCCCCTGCTTGAACCACATTAAGTGAAAAGGCCGACGCACCGAGACGCTGCCTAAACGATAAAGCACCGTGATGCGCCGTTCGCCATCGCCATGCCAGGATATCCCGCACTTGTTTACATCTGGATATTTGAGCACACATCCCGCATTAAGGTGTTCTGTGGCAAGCGCTGAAGCGATGAATTCTCGCGCGCTGTTGATCGCCTCGAGGCTGGACCACGACAACACTGTGTGAACACCCTTGTCACGATTTGGTGCACGAGCTGTATCGGAGGCGAATACGAGGTGTCGCGTGTGAGCGTTCTTGACCTGCCCGTGGCCGTACGTAAAGGTGTCGAATGGAGCATCAACAATGCTTGTTAGTGCCGCATTGGCGGTTTCAGGCGACCAGTCGCGCACCACAAGCACGTTGGCGTCCTCGACGAATTCCGGACAGTGGGGTGCGAGTTCGACAATTTCGCAGTTAAGACCCTGCTGTTTGAGCGTTTCACAGACGGCACGCAAATGTGCGGGCGACAGGCCTGTAGGCGCGAGCTTTCCTGTAGGCTCGGCATTGGGTTCCTGAGGTTGTGCGACGTCACACAGCAGCACACTGTAGCTCGTGTCCATGTTGGGTGCTGTGATCAATTATGAATGTCGCGCAAGATAAATGTGTACCTAAAAAGCCAAGGACAGAACAATTAGGGAGCCGTAATGTCTGCGCGTAGGCAGGATGGCAGGGTAGACAGCCTTCCAAGATTGTTTCTCAACACGTTAAGTCTACAGCCTAGCAGCACCCGCCAGGAAGATCCCATGAAGGGAACAAGCGTGGATGCTAAAAGGAAACAAGATGATGACGGTGGTCCAACAAATCCCAAAGCACAAAAAATAAAAAGCGGATCAATTTGCTACCACACTGTAAATGTATTGGGAGCTTTACAGGGAACTCGCATCCGGGGAATCGAAGTGGGTGACAAAAAAGGAGTGTTGTATCGCAACGGCGAAGGAATGGTCTCAATGTCCGACAACAATTATTGGAAAGATAAACAAGGCAAGCTTACTGACGCTCTGTCTAGCGTGCAAGACACCGTGTTTGAAATAGTGGAAGGAGTCATCTGGCCCTCGACAGACGACCGTAAAGATGTTGAAGCCGTTTACGGCGGAAGAGAGGGCTGGATCAACCAATTGCAAAGCTTCCGCGGATGCACTCCCGAAGCCGCAGCGGTTGCTGTTAACTCATTGAACCCACCGGAAGGCACACTCATTGGTCACGAGTACCGCCTGGGGATGATGGGATCTACTCCTTCTGACAAGACCAAGCCAATGGAAGATTTGAACGGAAACGAGTGCAAGCTTAAAATCATCAATTTGGGCCCTAGATGGCAACATCTGGACCTTGAAGTTGGAATGGTGATCTCGCCGGTTGAGTTGGGTAAACGGATCCACGCAAAATTCCTAGAAGATCCAAGAAGGATTGGGTATTTGGCATTGCGGTCTTATCTGTGGATTCAACATACTGGTAACAAAACCGCCACACACGAGGTAGGCGACACTATCCATCAAAACGTTTACGAGCTCCTTGGTGGCAAAGAATCGCTGAACTGCGATAAAGCGTATTACGACATTGCAGAAACCTCGGAAGACATTCGTCGTTACTGCCTTCCCGAGTCTGCGGATACACCATTTACGCCAGAGCTTGCAAAGACTGTTTTTGACGAGATAACGGCACAGAAAAGTCCGAAGCCACCGGTTTCCCTCTGGCCGATTCTGGCCCAAAAGGGCATCGCGCATGGGGCACTTAAAAGCATCATGCAAAAGGTCGTTCGTTTTGGAGCGGAAATGATCAAACTACCGGACGAAAAAATGGCCACTGCAGAAGACGTAATGATAGCAACAACGCTTCTCTGCCTTTCCACCAAGGGAAATGGTTATTTGCCCAATTTACATACAAGTCTGCGAGGCACAACCCAAGCGTGCAAACGTCTTGCAATCATTGCTGTGGAAGACAGCTGGTTTTACGGCAAATACGACAATTCAAATGTGCTGAGGGCACTCACGGCTTTTGCACTTGCCACGATGCGTCTCCACGATTACCATATAAATAAGAAAGTGGCCAGAGTCATTGCATTGCGTGCCAAAAGTCTTGTGGAGTCTCCGCAGATTGTGGCATGGCGCACAGACAACGACAGTAAGGCCGGCACACACAAAAACGTTTCTGTAACTTGGGAGCACATGGACAACACCGCCAAACTCATGCGGATTCTGCGCTCGTTCGAGGGTGACATGCAAATGCTCGAAACAGCAGCAAGCATGTCGCGGAACGGTGAACTCCGCGTGCGCGTCCGTGACAATTTGGTGAAGCGCCCTGCCCAGATGCCACTGGAGCACATGATTGACCAACACGTCTATCAGGGGATTGGCCACATGGTGATCAATATGGATACGTCTAAAGTTGCCGCAGACAATGATACAACGAAACCTCTAGGACCACGCTTTCGGACTATTTTTGGAATGGTCACCGGATACAACCCCAGACTCGCAAAACACGAGCTCCAAGAGAACGAGTCACCCATAAAGGAAGTGCGCACCTCTCAAGAGCTAATTTCGCTACGCGTGTTTCAAGATCAACACAAACGGATCCCACAGAAGGAGCAAAACCTACAGATCGCGACAGCGTCTATTTTGGTCGATCCGGCCATCATTGCACAAGCGGTTGGACCTTTAAGTGTAACAATCTCCCAAAAAGAGTACAAAAGTGGACAAACCGATGAAGACAAAGCGCTCGATAAAAAAGACGGGATCGAGGATGCTGCGTCTGCCAACTGGAAATTGTTTGTCATCCTAGGCAATATTAGTGCCGAAGAGGTCGTCATTCACGTGCCTCAAGCACACATTGGCGAGCAACGCAAAAAGCCACAGATACCGGCAACGGTGCGTCGACTGGCCATTCAAAAAGTGCGCGACTATGAAAGCGTCAACTTCAAATCTAAAATGATGCCAGAATACAATTCCGCAAGGTACAACAAAGACAAAGGCGCGTGGGAGATTTTCATCAAGAAAAGTATTAAAGATGCCAATCGCAACGCAGCTTCTACGTCGGAGGATCAAAATACCAATGGTGCAAAAAACGTACTTGATGAGGTTGTCGGGTCGTTTGGCAACCCTGAGGGTAATTCAGATAAAAAAAACGGCGACGTGACACCACCAATACTGTGGTCGTGGGATAACCCTATTCCTGTGAGCGTTCCGTTTTTCGTCTGCCCACCGAAGGACTCCCCCGAACGGCCATTGGACGATACGGACAAAGGCATCGAGGTGGCAAAAAGGACCATTCGTGCCGAACGCATTTCACCATTAACACTAAACCTGCGAGACGTTCCTCAAGACCAGGCCCGGGTGGATGTGGCAACCCTTGACGAGGAAATCCGTTCTATCATCGACATGATGGGTGTCAGGGCTCGTGAGCAAAATATACCCGAACAAAAAGTGCACATGCGCTTCTTGTCCTGCATTTCTGCAAGCTACGATAACATTGCGTTGCCTCTTCCTTCGCGCCAAGGCGGGTTGTCCGAGAACGAACTTTTTCCGGCCAAGGGCGATTGGATCGTTTATCGCGCACTTTTATTGCTGGCCGCATTGGCACCGTCTGCACTGCAGAGCAGCTCGCCGTCAAAACTATCGTTTCACGTGAACGACGCAAGAGTGCTGCGTCACGTCGAGTCGCTGATCAAGAAAAGTATTAACGATGCCAATCGCAACGCAGCTTCTACGTCGGAGGATCAAAATACCAATGATGCAAAAAACGTACTTGATGAGGTTGTCGGGTCGTTTGGCAACCCTGAGGGTAAAAAGCCGCGCCCACATCAACAACTGCTTATCGACGAAATGTTGGTTCGCGACGAACGTTCAATGTCAACGCGGGGAACCTTCTTGTCCTTGGACACAGGTGCGGGTAAAACAGCAATTGCGACATTGTATGCTTTAAATTATGTTGCCGAACATCCCAACTGCAAACGCATCGTGTGGTTTACAAAAAAGAAAATCGCAGACAACACAATGAACGAGATCATGTCATGGGGGATCAAGTCTGTTAGAATTTTAAACACAACTGATCAGAAGTCCACTCTGGATGGCCACTTCGATGAACTGATCACAATTGTCAACATTGAGCGATTTTCACAACCGCTACCCAAGCCCAAAAAGGGCGAAGCCAATGAGCCAGCAGGGCGTGACAAGCTCACAAACTATTTGGTCGAACTCGCACAGGACACCCTTTTTGTTGCAGACGAGGTGCACGAGCTGTACAATACTGGCATTGGTACCAGCAATTTATTGCAGATCATATCCGTGTGTCCAAAATACGTGTGCATGACGGCGACACCTGCAGCATCTCCTAGCCAGATCATGGCACGTGAATGGCTCAAAGGCACGGTCAATTTTCCAGTGGAAAGCAATCATGACATTCTTGTAGCCAGTGCGTCGATGGTTGCTGGACGCATGGATCTAAAGATTAAAGATGTTGACGAGGATATGTACGTTAACCCCACCCCCGAAACCTACATGGATCACATGAGAGCGCTCGAAGAACCAGGTGGCTGGGACAAAGCCGCGCGCATTGCCCGAGAGGGCATCTTCAACCGCATGGTCGATGTGGTTATTAACGAAGCCGTGGAAGACAGGAAGACAAATCCAGGCGGTGGCGTCCTGGTGTTCATGAACAACGAGACAGAACGTGAGAAAATGATCCGAGCTGTCAAAGGCCACATTGAAGAGAACAATCACAATTTTTCTGTGAGCAGCCGGAATGCAAACTCCAACATCGACCCAACGTTTGGCGTTGTTGTTACAACGATGCAAGACACTGCTGGTTACAACATGCAACGCCTCGGAAGCATCGTGAAAAGTGTTTACGCTAGCAACGCGGCCCGTCGTCACCAGCTTCGTGGCCGCATCAAGAGGATTGGACAAAAGCGAGAGACTGTGCGCTACGTGACCGTTATTCCCGGGCGCACCATTCTTGAACTTCTTTACAAAAAACACCTTGCTGTTGAAGCTGTCAACGCCTCGCTTGACGCGCTTGCAAAACAATTCATCGCCGAAAATCCCAAGGCCATGGACACTTCTGAGTGACAGTTTTTTAGAGTGTGAGTGCGGCGCGTGTGTTTACATCACATAACACATTTTGTATAAAAACAGAAAAAAACAGGAAACCCGACTCACACACAACTAAAGATATCCAGTTCCCGCGTTGTTGGACAAATGCCCAATGTTTGGAACATTGCGGGCGTCCACAAATGGCACAAAATTACTGGGGAGGGTACTGATTGCAGGAGCACTATCCACCAGCAAGTGAAGTGAACAGCACCCAGCATCGTCAATCTCATAAATGTCATAATCGCTTGAAGCCAGAGCGTTGCAACATTGTTGCTTTGTCCACCCACAGGGCTCGTGTAGTGATCCAACAGCGATGTTTGTTTGTCGTATAAATCGACGGGCCACAAACGTGCAGTTGGACGTTGTATTCGCAGGTGTGGGCAACGTTTGAAAAATCGGAGGGGGCGGCGGACGACGACCCACTCCTGCGCTCTTGTAGCCTCTTTCAACCACCTCGATACGTGCGAACCACAATTGGCGAAACGCGCCCTTAAGAGTAAGACGCGCACGATGCACCCCACCCAATGCATGCAGGTCGGTTTCTTCCCATCCTCCTGGTTGACACAAGATTGTGATCACTTCGCCTTCCGTTGCATCGGTGATTTCGGCGTTCCCGTCGGCGCATGGCACGTGCTCTCCACGCTCGCCGTAAAGTTGTAGCTCTTTTTTCCCCACGACGAGGTTAGATAACTGTTTATTGGGCGGTAACACCAGTCGTATCGCCCACAGGTACCTGTCTGGCATATGCGGCCACAAGAATTCAACCCACGGATCACGCCCGTTAGTGTCTCCCGTACCGCACCGTCGGCCAGCGCTTATGCAATTTTCGGGTAAAGACCCGGTGTTGCAGGTGAGTGGCCCGTCTTTCACACAGGCACGCTCATCACGCGGGGTAGTAGCCAGCGCAGTTTCAATTTGTGTACGGTTGCGCACATAGTACCCGTCTCCCGTGGCCAGTTTTGGGTTTTCATCGGGAACGCGATTCGTTGAAAGCGTCGCTTTCGTCGGCAAGATAACGTAAAGTCCAACAGGTAGGGGCGGTGGCGGCGGTGGCGGTGGTGGCGAAGGCTCCAAAGGCATTGCTGGTGGAAAGTTAGGCGGAGAGAGCCTAGAATAAAATGCTCGCTGTGAAAGATCAAGCGCGAGCCGTTCACAGCGCGCTGCTTGACTTAGGTAGTACACCGATGTGCACATGCGTTCTTCGGCTTCACGCACTTGGCTCATTAATGCGTATTGTGAAATTGCCACAGGTGGCAACGGCGCTGGCGATGGAGGTGGGGGAGGCGGTGGACTCGCAGGCACTGGCGGTGGAGGTGGTGGAGACGGTGAGGCAGCTTCCGTGAGTCGTAATCGCACCCAGTGTTCGGCACCGTAGTTTGTAGGTTGCGACACCAGTGCCAATGATTCGGTAGTGCATCCGCTTGATTCGTAATTTTTATACACTTGGCGATTGCATGTAAATGTTGTGATATCCTCCACCATCGCTGAGCACCGGTGCTTCGGAAGTGCCTCTCTTCCTGTTAAAAATATACCAGATGGCGATCCAGCGTCATCAATGAGTGCTGCTCCATAATTGATTTTCACAGGATAACGAGAAATGGGCGACGGAGCATTACAAGTTACCTCTGGTAGCTTGCTACATTCTGTCTCTCGGAAGACAGGAAGATCAAGCAGGCGATACATACCTGCGCGATAGTCTTTGTTGCCTGAGGATGTGACATAGACCCAGCCCATGAGTGTTTTGGCACGGTAGTCGGCATCCATACGCTCTTCACCGCGCATAATTGCCGGTACTTGCATGTCGTCCAGGCCTTTGCCAGTTTGCACATTGTACCGTTGTTTTACTGAGGTGTCGTATAAATTTTCAGTAAAGTAGAATGGATTGCCAACCGCACTCTCAATGGAAAGTTCTCTGGACGCGTCGCACCACAGATCACGCTGCATCGCAAAAGGCACGCGAAAAGCACGTGTTACGAGGTCCTGTCTTATTGAATTGTCACGAAGCTCACATGCAAGCAGATATGAAAGGTCTTCTGTGTTGAAACCGCGAGGACATTGATGAATGGTTGTTGCTCGCATCGACTGCAACATTTCGAGTGAACCCATGGCCACCACTGGAGCAAAATCGCTCGCCTCGACCTGATCAAAACTGTAGGTAGGTGACCAGTAATCCTTAGTTGCAACGCGCCACCCTGCTGGACCAGCTCCTGTCTTGTAAAGCTGGTTGTCTGATCCACCACCACAGATGCGGTCGTGCATTGCAATGGTGTCATAAGGAGTTAATGTCAGTCCGTGAGGCTGTGATCCACCCATTGAAAGCTTAATCTGAAGCATGGCATACATCAGCGCATTTCGATCCTGCGCAGAGTGGTGACCCGTGCGCTGTTTTTCACGTCCTGATTTGAAGCCCATTGCATTTGTTCCAGGAGATGTGTACTTGTGCACGTAATCGTGTAGCATTTTACATGCGTAACGCCATCTTCCGGTGTGTTTGCTTTCTATGACACGCGCACCCAAAGAGTCGGGTTTCATATGAATCGACGCCAAAAATGCACGTGTCAGCTGTTGGGGGGTAACGTCAAGCTCGCCCATGTAGGGACCGATTGTTGCTCCCAATGAGCTAGTTGCCACATCCGCCAATCGCGGAAACCAATCGTCAAGCTTAACGCGAACGTCAATGACACCTTCGGGATCTTCTTGCAAAATGCGCTTGAACGCGTTGAAGGTCATTGGCGGCGGTGGAGGCGGCTCTACACTGTAGGAGAAGCGCACATCTGGAAGTCTGAAAGAGGTTGTTTCGATCAGGTAGGCAAAACTCTCGTCTTCCTCTGCATCCTCTGGGCAAAACTGTTCGACTAATGCCCAAATACAACTTTGTACGATCATGTCGAGACTCATGGAGCTTGCAAACGAGTCGGTTAAGCAGATGTCCCGCCGCGGAGACATATCGGGAGCGTTAAACACGGCTCTATTGGCTTGCTCCAAGAGTTGTTTGGTGGCTGGAGGCAGCCATTCAAAGCTGTCACCAAATGCAGATGCAAAATGCTTGTTGGCCGCCTCAAGATCCTCAAATCCTTGAGTAAACAACCCTTTGTATTTGGTCGAATCACTTTCGCTGGTACAGATTTGATTTACTCGTTTGTAGTAGCACAGCATGTCGCGCCCACCCGCGAGACTGGGGTCTTCGCAAACTTGCCAGTTGATGGGGGTTTCACCCGGTCCAAGCATACAAGGTTTGTTCGGTTTCAAAGGGTCGTGAAGGCACAGATCCGGAATGTATGGTATGTACGGGATCTTGAGGTGCTGTGACTTACCAGAGTGCGTGTTTGGACCCCCAAGTTTGGAATCGTCCAGACGACGCTGGGCTGCCGCTTGAGCACGTTTTCCTGAAAAGGCCATTCGTAACGGCACGCCTTTTTCGGACCACGACGATAGCTGTCGCCCATACCCTGTTTCCTCGTATACGTAACTTGAAAAATTGTCAAGCGTGCCGGCTTCGAGCCTCCTGCCGGGCCTAAACGCAGCAAAGTCAGGAATCGGAATGTCGACTATATCCTGATCGTCGAGTCGACGACCGAATGCCGTACGGCCAAAAAATGTGCCAAGTTCATCCCCAACGTCACCAAAGAAGTCCTCAGCTCCTGAGGCAATGTCTTCAAAGAATTTTTTAACCTCTTCCAGGCCTTCTGTTATTTTCCCTGCAAAGCTGTCAAAATCCTTGATGACATGATTGAGTTCGTGAACGATCACATTGGTTGGGTCGATAATGAAGTCGTTCACGCCCGATTCTATCCACGTTTTGATCACAGATTCGATTTGTTTTAGAATCATGTGGAACGGGTCGCCGTTACGACACGAAATGTCACGTGCCGCAGTTTGCATTTCATTGGTTGCATCAGAATTTCCACCCAGCGCTTCTATTGCATTCTTGCGCCATTCGGGTTGGAGAGTCAACGCAAACTGGCAGATGCACCCAGATAATCCATGCCCGCCAAGACACCGAGCAATCAACATCACTATTGTTTCGATGTCGTCCCAAATGGCTTGCACAAGATCTGTGATTGTAGTTACGATGTTGTTGCTGCAATACTGGTCACACAGCGCGCACGTGGGCGGCGCGCCCGCGCCATGACGACTTGTCCGCTCGAGGAAGCGACATTTTTGGGTGCAGTCGTTTGGATCAGTACACGTCATACGTGCGTTGGCGATCCCATCGCCGTCGTGGTCTTCAGAACCGTCAAGTAGTACACGAGGCCAGAAAGGATTGCCCGTGATCGAAACCGTCGACAGGTCGCCATGCTTCACCTCGACGCTGAGTCCACACAGAAATTTCGCAACAAATCCGTCGGCACAACCAATCAAACCGTCTTTAGCAGCAGCCATCTTAGGATGTGAGCACCCCTCGTTCATGCTACTGTCCAAATCAACACATACGCCAGTTCTTCCTGTGATGGCACCCGCTTCCATGTCTATGTCAAAAGAAGAGGATACTCCCGACGACAGGTTGAGGAATGATATCTCGTCGTTGTCGGTGAGAACCGTATCGTAAAGCTTGTGGATGCGTTGACAGCGATAATGATTGCCTGTGAGGGGATGTCTTCCACACGGAAGGCAATCGGTATGTTTCCTGCAAGGCACCATGTATCCTTCGCGCGTGACAGGCATTCCATCCTCTCCAAATCCAGCTACAAAACCTGCGGTAGGTGAAGTGCGATGCTCTTTGCGACAGCTGATGCTGTCACGCTGTAGGTATCCTTTAGGATTGTAGTGACCGATGTGGTACAGATGCAGTGCCAATTTTTCAGGCACGGGGATGTAATTGTCCTTGCGTCTGGCACCGTGCATTGATCGCGCAAGCTGACCGGCGTCAGATGTGTGGTAGTAATGCAAAAATCCATTGTGGCGTGTTGTATCTAAACACCGCATGGCTGTTGCGACGATTTTGGCAATTGGATAGTTGCACGGTGAGATACACTGTGGGCAGCTTTCGTATTTGCAATGATCCACGCGCTCAATCAGACTTTGTCGACAAAGCCCCTCGCTTTCTGTGGCGTTGTCAAGTATGAGCTGTTTGAAGATGTCTGACTGACAGTAAGGCCGGTCGGGACGAGCCCACTCTTCAAGTTCGTACACGCCAGCGCGAATGGTTCGTGCGGAAGTTACCGGACATTTAAGCGTTTTTCCCGTCGCCGAAAAGCAGAAAGGGGCACCGTCTTCGGTGAGCATCTCGATTTGCTCTGCGGGGTCAGCAGCGTCAACGTTGACCTGTGACCCCCAATAGCCGCAATAGGCACCCTCAAGTGCCTCGTAGGTATCGTTTCCAAAACACGGCTCGTCGTTGTTGGCAACCCATGGATTGGGCGCCTCCTGCGATGTGCGGCCACATATGTTCTCGGTGCTTGGCACACAAACGGCGATTTCAGCAGCCATGGCTTTTTCCTGACTGGTGAGTTTTGCGATGTTTTCGCGATACACTTGCATCTGTTCCAGGTATGTAAGCGCCTTTGGCGCGCCAGGCGGTGCATTTTCATAGTCGGGTGGAGGTGGAGGTGGGGGCGCTTGTGGTGGCTGCAACAGCGACATGCCATTGTACACGCGTTCAAAGTGAAAAAGGTCAGCTTTTGTTTGTGCAAGCTCCGCACGTACACGTTCGAGAGCATCCCTTTCCTCCTGGCCTATCTTGTCATGTTCGTAAAGCGTAAGCATTTCGCGACCAAGTGCACAGCTGGACGAGGTCACATCAAGGTCAGGATTTGGTGAACGTGTAGTTGTGTAGTTGACTTGCACGAGTAATGGATCAGTCATTAGTCGGCCCGACGAAACTAGCTCATCGCGCAACTTGGCACGACTTTCTGCCTCGAGAAGTAATACAAGACACTTGGGCTGGAAGTTGCTAGGCTTGTGAGGAGAAAATTCCTCATACTCGTTGCGTCCTGCACGGCAAACTGCGTCGCGGTAAAACAGCGTGATTGCATGATTGGAATTGGCCTCCACACACTCTTCGCGTCCCGCCACCTGTCCTAAGACGACCGCCGAGCGGTCGCTGCTCTCATCAAACTGCGATGCGCCTTTGACGCAGTGGGTATCCGTCAGCCACATTCCCTTGATAAGCGCAGTGTCTGGAAAGCCACGTCGATTCTCTGTGATGGCCGCACTAACAACTTGCCATCCAGTATCGCCTTCCATGAGCATCGCAGCAATCACAGGATCGTCCAAGTCATAGTAGATCATGCGCGAGCTTTTTGTGTCCAGTATGGGCGGTACACCCGGTGTGGGTGGTGGGGAAGATGGTGAAGGCGGAGGTTTGGGTGGGCTAGGCGGCGGTGATGGGGGCGATGGCGGAGGCGGCGCTGCTGGTGGAGGTGGTGACGGTGGCGGAGGCTTTTCTGGCGGTGGACTGGGTGAAGGCGACACTGGTGGAGGACCAGGTGACTGAGGCTGTGGCGGTGGTGGCGGCGGAGAGGGAGGTGGGGGCGGCGATGGCGAGATGAAGGTTGCTGATCCATAACGAATGCACATGCCAGCTTTATGTGTAGGTGGCGGGCTCGGTGGTGGACTAGGTGGCGGCGGAGAAGGCTGCGGCGGCGGAGAAGGCGGAGGCGGAATGGGGGAGGGCGCAGGTGGCGACGCTGGTGGCGGATAGGGTTCAAGGGCCTCGTCAAGGTTGGCACCACACACACACTCGTTGATTGGGAGACCGTCTGCACCGAATCGTTCAAGTTCGTAACCAAGTCGGTTGTGCTCATGGCAACGGTAAGAGCACGATCCAGCATGCTTAGCTGTGCGGTGCACAAATACATCGGGCCACCCGTCGTTGTTAAAATCGGCACATATAATCCTCGCCGATTCCGGCGATGGGTTGATCGTGTTTCCTTGATTGCTTACCAACGTATGAAATGGCGCGGCCTCAAATGCGTCGTCGTCCCAACTGGATTTTTTGTGAAATTCAACGTTTGATCCTTTGCTCAGCGTTAGTAGCTCAAGCGATTTTTCGGCACTATTCGCGCCTGGAGGATTTTCGATCTCGCAAAACGTAATGTCTGTTGCACCAGTATGCGTGGCGCCAATACAAGCACCCCATTCGTCCCCACCCTGAAATCCCTGGCATGTTGGCGCAGAAATGGGGCAGATTTTTTGGCTGTCACTTATGATCTCGCTTTGGCCGCAACATGCGGGTGCCGTTGACAAGCCGTCATTGTAGTCAGCTCCACACAACTGCACGTTCTGTCCCAAATAAGATCGTTTTCGTTTGGCTGCCCTGCCGGATCCAATGTAAACCTCTACTGGTCCATTGTGATTGGCTGTGGCAAAAATGGATCCAATGTTAGGATCATAACTTGCGGCTCCAGCGACTGCTTGTCCCGTTTTTGCGATTCCGAGGTTCTCATAAGACACGCCCGTTTTAGGAAACGCCACAACTGGTACCGAATCGCGACGAACGAGAACCATTGCACCATTTCCATCAAAAGTGCCTCCCCCTGTGCTTACCGATCCCGTGTTGCTTTCTGGCGGCGTGCTGAGCACTCTGATTTTGACTTTTCCAAGACGACCGGTCGTGCCTGGATTTGGCGTTTCTTTGGTTGCATCTCGACCGTAAAGTCCGTAGTTTGCTTGCCAACACACCGGATTGTTTTGCTCATCGTATAGTGCCTCGGCAAGCCCCGTACCCGCTGGATGGTTTTTGTCTACCGATTGGCCGTTCTCTGCCTCCCGGCGTGATACGCCATCTTCACCACCAATACATTTTGCAACAGGAGAAAGAAGTAGCCCATTGCCGTGATTGACTTGGGTTGGCACATCGTCGCAAACGTCGTTGTTGGCAAACGCGCAGTCATCGTTATTTGGCGGCAGAAAATTGGTATAAGTATTGTCCCATGCCACTCGATCGCCGACGTCTATACCAGGTGACGCACAATCGCCATATTGCCAATCGAATGTTTGGACGCCAGGAGAGAAATACTGGCTATGTTGCGGGTCTTGCTGCACTTGAGAACCTCCGAGCTGTTCAGTGTAGCTGAACTTCGAGGTGAATGTACTAAAAGACGTACTATAATCGGCCCATAATGATTCTCCCAGGGCTTCATCAATCCAATCGTTTGGAGGAGTTGTAAGCGCCCATTGGCCGCTTTGGACAGCAGATAGATAGGCATCGCGCCTTGCACTGAGAGTCGCGTCGCTAATATTGCCACGGCTCCCAAACCAATAGCCCTGTTCCCACACTGGGCTGTCTTTTCGGATAGGAAACGCCTTTTTTGAGTTGGTACAATCGGTGTGGTCCGTACCATACGCACACAATGGCGCAGCTTGAGAATACGTAGATTGAACCGGGTTCGGATTGTGTCGAAGCGGCGTGTTGTGACCGACACATATGGGACTGGCACTATCCCGCAAGCTGGGAATTGGAACACTCCGACAAAGCGGCCAATTTGTCGCGCCTTCTCCGCCTTCTAGATCTTCCCTATACAGCCATGCCGAACCATCGTAGTTTCGACAATGTGCATTTCGGTCTGTCGGTCGTCCAGGCCAGACATTCGCATCGTCGTAGATGCCGTTGTCATTCACAGGTGTGCGCCAGTTTCGCCTTACGGTAGCCCACCATTCGGTTCCAACATCAATTTTAAGATAGTATTCGCCTGCCTCAATCACAGTAAAATTGTTGCCTCCGTTGAGCGCAAACGCGGTTGTTATGTCGGTATGACTATCCCACTCAAGAATCTCAATTACCGAATCCTTCGGAATGCCGTGTTGCTGCCGTTCATCTACGTCTGGCGTTAAAACGTCATCGTCCCATTTCAGAATCAAGATGCCGTGTTCGACGCTCCAACTTGGTACATCGTACTCCGTTGGTGCAGCAACGCCGCGAATACGAGCAAGTTCAACAACGTCTTCTGATGTGTCGCCCACATTGGGGTAGATTACGCCTTTGGTGTTTCCAGAATCGATCACGTGCACCGTTGGGTCGTCCACCAAAAAGCACTTCATGGGCCGGCTTGCAAAAACGAGGCAAACGTCTGGTTGAAAGTCTGTCTCGCCTTTGGGTGACTGCACGTTAGTGACAGCGATATCGATAACGTCCACGTCGTTAATGTCGCCTATGCGCTGCGGCGGGAAAAATTCGGGCATCATTGTTTTGGCGTCTTCTGGTGGTGAAAACAAATGGGATGCTTGCGGTATTCCTTTGAGAACCCCTTTGACGTATCGCGTTTCTGGCATGTTATCTTTTCCGTAATCCCTTGAAACGTCAAGCCCTGGGCAGGAAAATCCGATATCCACCCAGACGTTTTGCTGTAATCGCCCTTTCGTGGCGACAACTAACGAGTCTTGTTCAGAATTCGATGCCAGGTATAGGTCATGCAATTGGCGAGTTCGAATGACTGTAGATGTCGGCTGGTCTTCAAGTTGCGTAGCAACAACTGTCACATCAAACCCTTGTGCAAAGTAAGTCTTGGTGCATCTAACGTCAACTTCTGCTGGGTAATACTGTTGGCGACTAGGGCTTTCTGGAGACGACGAAACATCGTAGTGATCAAAGTCAAGCATTTGTTCAATTGCCCATGGACCATCATCGTTGTCTCCGCCAGTTAGGAAAGAAAGGTGTGCCCTATCCCCCACAGTCCACGGCGCGCGTCCAGATGTGGTCATTTTCACTTTAAGCCTCAATCTGCGAAAGCCATAACAGCCACTGTTTTCAAAATTTGCGCTGCCATCATTGTTGTTGACATTTGCGAGCGGTTGGCAAAACTCCCGGAGTAATGCGCCGTCTCCATATTTTAGGGAATATGTAATCATCTCCGGCGGTGGGGAGATAGCTGACGGTGCTGTCCCTTTCAAGTAGATCTCAGACTGTTGCATGTACACCGTGGACTCCGTGTATTTTGAGGTGACATGTTTTGAGCGCATTATGTACGCACGCCCAGTCTGGTCGATCGCTGAGATGTCTGGAAATGTGTGTGCTCCGTCAAAATTGACAACATGCAGCTTCTTCCAGTTTTCGTCGGCAAGGCTGTAACCTTCAGTAAATTCGATGGTTTGCGTTGTTTTCTTGTTGAGGAACACGCGATTTCCCAAAAGCAGGTCTAAAAACCCATCCATGTTTAGGTCTCCAATACTCGCTGGTGACTGCTCTGGACCAAAAACGTCTTCAGAAAGCGATTGGGCCGATTCAAATTGCACCGCCGTTTGCGAAGGTTGGGTCGATAACCGTTTGTACAACATGGAGTGGTGATCGGCATGTCGACTGGTACGGCAGCACGTGCTCGGGTCTGTGCTTGTATCGCATTCTGGCAGAACCGAGACCTGGTCCGGGTCGTACGCGTTAATTGTGTCGAGATCACATGTACTGGATGGCATCCACTTGAGCTTAAAGTCGAGCAGGTCTGCTTGACATGTCGCCGCGTTTGCATTGTCAGGATTGAAGAATGAAAAGTGGCCCCCAACGATCGGGTCAACGACCTTTCCAAGTTCGCGACGGCCTGACGACGAATCCACCTCTTGAGCGTGAGAGGATCCGACCGTTGAATAATATCTTGAGCCACATATGCACCACAAGTCGACCGCACGCGTATCTCCTCCCCACTGGTCTGCATCTGTAGTGTCCACATTGTTACATTCTGGATGCACAGGAATGCACGCGGATTGAAATCCATTGCGACGCTCAAGTAAGCATCGCGTCTCGCAACCAGATTCAGTGTCAGGGTATGTGTACTTGTTGTAGAACACTTGGTGCCGCGCAAGACAGCACTCATCGGCACTGGCCAACTCACAATCGGGATACGCACCACCCGTTGGAGCGATTTCTTCACGAGTCGTGTCAAGGCGCGAATTCGGATTGAACATGAAAAACGCGCCACGAACAATGCTGCGTGTCACATCGTCATCTCCCGTGCACTCTTGGTTTTTTGCGTAAATGTTGCGATGAGCAGTTTCGGGTGGCCATACATCTGACAGGTCGGAAGATGACTTGACCCACTGCCAACATTTGCCTTCCGCGTTGTCAAAAAGTGGTAGTTTTGAATCCATGCAATGCATTGGTGGTGGTGGGGGTGGACTGGGCGGAGAGGGTGGCCGAGGCGGCGGTGGTGAAGGAGGAGGATAATAAACGCCCGCGGCTGTTAATGTACCCACAAGTTTCATTGGGGTCAGTACGTTACTTAGGTCGTGTTTGGGCCGGCAATTGTAAGTGTCGTCGTTGAATTCTGCCCAGAAGGCGCACACATTTGATAGGGCACCACATGGACTTTCTGCGTTGGGCACGTGTGATGTAGTTGCCTCGGGCGGGAGGAAGTGGGGAAGTCGTATCATGTGCCGAGCCCACGCATTGGCACTGCTCCACAACGTCGCTTGTGTGTGTGAACGCGTCGCTCGATACGAAAGACATGTGCCCATGCCGTTGGCTAGAACGTTGTCGCGCACCCAAATTGCAAGTGGGCCATAAGCCATTGCGCCTGCACTTACTTGTGCATTTACCACCTGGTTTGAACAGTTCCCGTGGGAAACGCTGTAGCTGACATGCGTAGGCTTAAGTGTGGTGGCACTTATCGATTGCTCGTCCACTGCACCTGGAACTCCCAAAAATCGCAGACCTGCAAACCCAATACCTGTTATCACCCCGTCTGCATCTCTTTGGTTGAGTTCATGTGACTTGACCTCTGGCCAGCATTCCCATGGACAAATGCTGCTATCGAATGCACCCACTTGGCGCAGATCCCGAGCGAGAGAAACAACGCCCAGAAATTCGCCCTGAAACACAGGTAAAGGATCCATTTGACACGAGCTTGGGGCGCCGCACGAGAGTGCATATTTGCCATCTATGCCAGCGGACAAACTGTTTCCCCCGTCTCCGTCGGGTGCCCATGTCCGAAAACGCTCTCCGTCTTCTGAAAGCGGGTTGTTTGGGGGCAGTGGCGAGTGCGGCGGTAAAGATGGCGGCGGCGATGGTGGCAGCCCAGGAGGAAACGGTGGTGGTGATGGTAAGACCTTTGGTGTACTTATGACATCGCTCCATGCGGTTCCTAGCACTTCGACAAGTTCACAATGAGGCGTAGTGTCGCACTTTTCTTTGCATTTTTTTGCAACATTGCCGTCTTGTTCGTGCAGTTCACCATCGATTACCGCTTTTCCAACTCGCGCTGCGACGCGTCCAGGACACCAAACGCCCGTATCGTTATGGTAGACGTATGCACCATCGTTGCCATCGGGACGCGTGTGTGCGCACCATTGTATTGCGTACAGTGTCGTTGTTACTGGCGATTGTGACGCGCGTTGCAACTGTCCCCGCAACTTAAGTGGATCGTTACGGGCACACTTGCATTTTCCGGCAACCTGGTCTCTGGAATCGTACTGCATTGCCACAACGGCACGCTTTGTGGCTATCTGTTGACCCGCACAGAATTCGGCGCATTGTTCAAATGTATTTGGATTTGCCGATTCCAAAACGTCGTAACCGGCAAGCGCAAGAATGTCCTCCTCAAATGCGCGCTCGTAGTAAAGCGTCCCCCCTAGCGATTCCAGGTATAAGAGCTTCCATTTGGGCGGACCAACCGCGTAAATGTGCACATTGTTTTGTGCAGAGTGAACATTGCGAACAACGTGTTTTTCCATCCAATAACTTACAGCCGCGTGGTCGGGTGGTTCGGGTGTCGTTTTGGAGGCAAAGCAATCGCAAAGGTTGCGGTCTATGTCGACTTGCACATAATGAAGCATGTATCTTGACATCTGCGCCGCACAGTCGCCAATACATCTTGGTAACCAGTCGTTAACATCTGTTGAATCGCTCGCGTCGCGCCCAAGGGCTATACTTGCGTGGTTCCAAACGGCATCCCCCCCAGGGCGGGCGGTGTGCCACTGTTGGTCAACCCTCCAGTTACTCACAAGATGTGCCACAGGCAACGATAGAGCGGCAGAATTGACCGGGCTTGAAATGGTTCCAGATGTCCCAGGTACCCACACATTCCCTGTGATGCGCTGCTCAGCCCCACGTGAAATGGCACCCCTGGCGATGTACAATCGCGTGTTTTCTTTAGGCACTGCCATTGCTACAAGAGCCATCTCATTCCATTCATTCTCGGCATTTGCAAAGCTTTGTATCGCGCTTGTACAAGAACAGGTGCAGTAATCGAGAACCAGAGGTGGGGGTGGTTTAGGTGGGGGAGGGGGCGGTTTAGGAGGCGGAGGAGGTCTTGGTGGTAGTGGGGGGTTCTCAAGGTTGTTCCCAAAATTAATCGATTCTTCGTCATCGTCGTTAGTAGGCAAATCGGAAAGGTCGGGGTCACCGCATATGTTTCTGCATTCGTCGGCGTTCTTGTAATATTGCATGCACATAATGGCACAACTGCGCCAATCCTCATCTAAACGATGTTCGCCCGCCAGATACTCCTTTGCCATAGTGTTCACAAGTCGTGGCCCACAGTCAGATGTGTCAGTACCGTATCCGGCGTCACCACCTGCAGCTGTGTCATCGCACACGCCGTCGCGTGCACATGAAACTCCACCAATTGTACAGGAATCTACAGCAGCCAATAGTTCGTTGCGTCGCGAGCCGCACGCATGGCATTGGGTGCCGTAGTTACAAGCAAATGCGCGGGTTCCACTTTGGAGCTCACTCCCGTGTATGTTGGGGTCGACAGTGACTAGCATCGCGCCAACACCGCCATCAGTACATGGCTCGCTGTTTGGAATGCCACAAGTGTTTTCACAAGAATGAAATGTGTATACTGGTGGTTGCGGCGGCGGAGGCAATGGAGGAATTGGGGGCGGTGATGGCATGGGAGGGTGTGGACTTCCTGGAAAGGCGTAGGAAAGCGGACCAAGTGATACAAGTAAGCGCAGCCCTGCCAGTTTTTCGCAATCGGTGCGATCAGTGGCATATTTGCATGCCGAAGTTTCATATTCCATATTGCGTTGCGAATCCCATTCCACAAAAAATGAAGACCCTGGTCCACCATCTTCGCACCGATCATTGTTTGCGTGAAAGCAACTGTCGTCTCCTATGATTTCCCCATTAACCATTTTCTCACGCGGACCACATTGTGTGTACTGCGACCCATAGTCGCAGTAATGGGGATACACCGAGCCAATGCCTCCGTCGCGGCACTCGCGACCATGATACATTCCAGATTGAGTGCATGCGTTCGAGGCACCATTAAATTGCATGCCGTAAGGAGGCAACGGTGAAGGAGGAGGATTGTTTTCGACAGGCAGCGGCGAAGGGGGCGGTGGTGGCGGATCTGGCGCCAGTATGCCCCCTACTTGAAAAGCAACGAGATTGCTGCCCAGTTCGTCTGCGCAGTGTCGCGCGCACTCATTTCCACCCGTCTCAGCACCTGGACACGCGTACGATGTGGCGTGCGACTGAAAATCAACCGGTAACTCAACGTCCGTTGCCACACGCTTGAAAAAGGCCGTCCCGTGTCCATTATTGTCAGTAGTTTGAAGGGCATCTGCGTATAGCCAATCAGTCTCATCCTTGGTTGTGGGAGGCGGTGGCGGAGGTTGCAAGGGAAGTCCACAAAGACAATAATCATGAGCAGCTGCCGCACAGCGATACGAGTTGTAAGAAGCAAATTTAGCAAGCTTTTCGTCCGTGAGAAATGTGTAGAGCGCAGGTGCGCCATCGGAAGCCCCAAGTGAACATCCAATAAAGCAGGCACCAAGATCGTCTTTGTGACCTTCACATGCTGCCATGCTAATTTGTATGTCCTGTGACAAGCCGAGTCTGCGACCAATGTCGATACTTGCGATACGACAAGCCTCATAGGAGACTGGTGCACAGTCAGGGTCGCTGTCGAGTTCTGTGGCAGCCTGCCGAAGCGTTCCGTGTCCGTGCCCAATTTGCGGAGGAGCACGCGGCCGAGCAGGTGGTGGTGGGTTGGGAGATGCGGCAGGAGGCGGGCTTGGTTGGCCCACTGCACATGCACTCTCCTGGTATCGACGCAAAACCGCGTGCGTTTCGACAGGGCACTCTGCAATCAAAAAATCGATGCACGGCGTGTCTGCACATTCAGGATTGCGACAGTTGTGAAAGCCATCTCGGTCCTGGTTAGAATCCCCCGAACAACTGTGCCAGCATACTGGTTGGCACAATGGCATGAACGATGTCACAAGTCCAGAGCGCGCCGGCTTACCTAGTTGGGCGGCAAAAGCGTAACAAAGTTTGGCTACGTCGTTGTCGACCAACCCGGCCAAACATATTGTACTTGTGCGAGGCAAGATTTCCTTACGAGTGTACCACTCGAGCGACGCTTGCACGTGAATCGGCGGTGGTGGCGGGGGGGGAGGGGGGTAGGTCAGGACCGAGTGCGCGGGAGGTGGCGGAAATGCTGATGCCGACTCGCAGATAACGCCATCCGCGAGACGGGCCTTGCACGAGTGCAGTTCTGCAAACATGTAGCCATGTACATCTGTTGAAACGGTGGAAACAAGCACACATCGTTTGTTTCCCGGGGGAATAACGAGTGGCAACCCATCGTCGCCCGTCCATGCCATTGTTCCACCTTCTGTCGGGGAGGCTGACCAGAAGGCGGTGATTCCATGCTCGCGCGCGTAGCCAAGCATGGAGAAAGCCTCGAGTGCAGTTTTAGGCCATGCGACCTTTGGTCTTCCACGACCCTGTCGACACGATTGTTCGGTTGCTGCGTAGTCGAGTACGCGCAGGTCGGTGCGTGCACTTGCAAGTTGCACACACAACGGGTTGTCACGCGACGTTGGATTTGTACATCCATCAGTGTCGCGCCGCGCAAAGATGGCACCCGCAAACGACGAGGGCGAGCAGCCGCCAATGTCTTTTAGCAAAATGCACTGCCGCAGTGTCTGGTCGCGCGGATCCGAAGTCGCACGCGCAAACGCAATGCCTTGACACCTGTCACCTTCCGCTGAGCCGTCGAGTGCCGCACAAAGTGCCTCGCACTCGGCCGCTGTAATACCAACGATTGGTTTGGTACCAAATGCTGATGTGTGTAAGATGTTATCCACAAGTGCATGACTTCGCGCGTCGTCTGTGCGCTGCCACAACCGCCGACCATAGTAGCCTCCTCCACTGTTTCCGGACTGCGTAGACGTCGTGGCAGAGTTTCCGTCCCCAGACTGCGTAGATGTCGTCGCAGCGTTTCCGCTTGTCCCACTTTCGCCACCTCCGGACTGTGTGGATGCCATTTCACTGTTTTTGCTTGTTCTGGCAACATCTTCAACCCGCGCACGAATGTCGCGCAGCACGTCACGAAGCTGGAAGTTTTTGTCTGCCAAATCGTCGAGATATTTTAACTGCCACTCTGTGTGCTCTTCCGATTCCTTTTCGTACTGCTCGATGTTGTTGAGAGCATGCGCGGTTGTTGGCCCACTGTTTCCGTTCAGACGCACTTTTCGTTGCAATAGTGCCGCTTTGAGAGATGCCAGCGCTGCACGGGTTTCTAATGGTGGCGGAGGCGGACTTGGCGAGATTGACCCAAAACACTTGTCAGCGCGCACGCGCTCGTTTGCCAAAGCTCGTACATAGACGCATACCGCACGTTCGAGTCCTGGATCCACGTCGATCTGTTCCCGTTCCGCCGTGGCTATGGGAAAGCACGTTTCAGCCCCCGCATACCATGGTGGTGGCGGACTAGGCGTTGGCGGGAATGGCGGTGGTGGGGGTGTTCGATAGAGCACATAGAGTGGTGGGGGCATCGGCAGTGGTGGAGGTAGCGGTGGTGAAATGGAATGTGCTGGCACAAAACGACCGTTTATGAATGTCAGCGTCGGATCGTATTCGAGAACGCGTTGCACGGCCGCGCATGCGGCCGGGTGAGCTGCACATGCACGGGGATCGATCGCCAAAAATCCGCCGCGTACGCGTAGTCGGGAGGCATACAACAGGAATTGCTCACTGTATGCGCCATCAAACAAATCGACAGCAAATGTGTGCGTCTTTATAGAGCAGTTGGCGCGTGAACGTGCTATCCGCTCGGTACCAAGCACGCGCTCACTCAATTCGACCTTAGAGGCATACGTCATGAAATCCTGATTTACAAGCGACGCGTTACCACCGCATGAGCCAAGACACGTCTCGCGTTCGCGTCGACAAGCAGGGTGATCAAACAAACACTGCTCCGCTTCGTAAAAAAGATCGACAGCGCTCATGGCAAACGGGTTTGCGCATAGTTCAAACCCACTGTCCATTTTGCACGAAGAATACAAAAAGTCGCCCAGCAAGTGGGGCATACTTCCTTTGGAATAATTTGTGAATCCTGGTCCAATATCGGTGTATTCTGACTCAATGTGCATTTGATTGCAGACAGCGCGATAGAAACCCGCTGCTTGATCTTCCCCTAAAGCGACATTTCGATTAAACCACGCATCAGCAATGCGCTTGGCCGCCAAACCATTGGACCCTCCTCCCGAGTCCTCTGACAGTTGCTCAAACTTGCCCGCAAACTTTTGGGCACGACCGGAGTCAAACGAGCGGTGCGCTGTGTAGGTATGGCGCCATTGCGCCATACTCATGGAAAGGGTCCTTGCTGAACGAGGGCCACATGCCTTTTCGACGTACCACGTGCCATTGTCTAAACAGTGCTGTTCTACACGTCCGGGAAACTTGGACTCGTCCTTGATACACCCGACAGTCATAGCAATTAACAGCCAAATGGCGCGAAGTTCTGGCACTTTGCAGGAAAAACACGCGGCACACGTTGTGGCTGCTGCATTACCAAGTTGCCCAACGTCGACGACTGGGGTTGTAGTGCCGCCACTCGTAGAGCTACTGTATCGTCTTCCGGTAGCCGGGTTGAGCAACGATTCAACAGTGACACCTATTTGTTTGGTCACGATTGGTATGCTTGAAAAAGTGGTGAAAATCTCTGCGCCAATGTCGCCGCTCTCCTGGAAGCACGTCTTTTCAATGCATTGAAGTTGAAGTCCCCATGTACCTGGCTGCATAAGGTTGAGAATGCACATGAACACGTCGATCACCGCAAGCAGCAATGGAAGAGCGACATGAAAAACGAGCGCTGTGAGGATATCCGCGCCCATTGTGAGCACACTTTGTAGAATGCCACTGCGAATAAGCTGCATTAGGGCCTGCGCAACCATGTTTAGAATCGTCATAATGATGTTGAATACAAGAACAGCTTGTTCTTCAAGAATGGTGTAAACCACATCGAAAAATACATCTGCACCAGTGGCCACCAGTTCAATCAAAACGCCGGTGATGTCGAGCACGGTATCCAGTAGGGGCTCAATTGGAAGCACTCCAAGGAGCGATTTGCCAGAAGACAATTTATTGGGCGTTGCCCATGAGGGGTTTTCTGATGCCGATTGCGTAACAAGTGACTGCAGTCGGCGCGCCACTCCTGTGTTGAGCAACAGGTGTGTACCATTTTCGACGACGGAAGAGCCCGTGCTTTCCACAACTCCTAAATTCTGGGCGTATTGGTCGATGTCGCCGCACCACTGCAAGCGGAGCTGTTGGGCGAGGGGGTCTTCGTTACCGCCAGGGGGAGCTGAGCAATCGTGCCCTTCAAAAGGTATCAGGTCTTCGGTGATGATACCCGTGTAATGCTTGTGAAAAAAGACGATTGACGCAACCTCGAGACCGGTCCAAATCACAGGTTGTACAGTGTGCATCACAAGTGCGTTGTAATATGGCAGCAACATGTTTGCCGAGTCAACGACCACATTTACAGCGGATGTCGCAGTGTTCCATCCCGTACTCGCGTAAGCAACAAGCAGTTTGCCTCGATGAAACGCTTGTTCAGGATTTCCGCTTAGCCAAGTGGTGAGCGTATGCACTGAGTAGAGTGCAAACAGCGCGATCAATATGGCTACTACGTAGATCCCACTGGTCGACAGGTATCTTAGAGCGTTTTCGACCTCGTAAAAGGTTTTTTCAATGACGGTGGGTTCCTCCTCGACGGATGGCATAGCCTAGTACGCGCACCTCTACCACGCACCTTCAAGGGACCTTGCAATGATGCCCACACTTTACCTTTGTTACATAACACTACTTTTTATGCACTGTGGAAGCATTATGACTTTAGCGAGTCGTCATGCCTAGGTTAGGCGTCCGCGTGCAGCGTCTCTCACAAGTGCTTTTGAATGCTCTGCGCGATCAGCAGGAACGACCATTTTGATAATATCCTCACTATCATCTACACGCAATTCAAACACGAAAACGCCCGGGTCGGTTGGCTTGGCGCCGTTGACACTGACGTACGATTCTCCAGGGAGGATCTCGACACTGGGCAGTTCCTCGTCATCCGACGAGGGTGGTGGGTGGGTGCTGTGTTTACGTACCTGGTGCGTGCGAGGCATTTGTTCTTTGTTGTGCCAAAACCGCGTTGCTGGTCAGCACCGACCAGCACCGACCAGCACTGACCAGCACTGACCAGCTGGTCGTTGGTTGGGGCTTCGGTCGCAATGTGGTGTTGCCATCGCCTCCTAGTTATGGCAACGACGTGTGCCGTGCGCGGCTCGCTGCGCGCCCTTCATAAGGTCGAACGGTGCGCTCGTCAGTAGGTGCGTGTGCCGCGATGAGCCTTCGCCCCGCCGCAGAGGCGCCCGCGCGGCGCCGGTCGTGCCTCGACGATGTGCTTGCCGCCGGCATGGAGCGCGCGTCGCTTGCGCAGCCCAAGTCGGCGCCGATCGGGTTTGGGTCCGCCGCGCCGCTCAACACGCTCAGGGTCGCCAACCGTGGCGATCCCAAGCACGTGCGCGCCATCGCCGTCCTCGCCTACACCAACCTGTGGAACACGTTCATCAACTGGCACCTGCGCGGGCGCACTGACGACTTCGACGCCAAGAAATTGGGTGACAACGCCAAGACGTATGCGCCCGTCTTTGCCTTCTTTGCGCCGATCAGCGATCTGATGCGTGACGTCGAGGCGGTGAAATCGGCAGCCTCGATCAGCCTGGTGCTGCCCGACGCGCCAGGGCCGTGGCGCTACAACCGTCCCGCGTGCCGGCCGCGCCTCTTCATCAACGGCACCGAGGTTGCCGATGCCGCTGGGAGGCTGTGGGAGGAGCACTTCGCAAACGTCTACATCGAACCCGCAGCCCGGGGCGTTCCCGACCCTCGGCGCATGTGGCGTGCCACTCTGTCGCGCCTCGCGCTCGAGCTCGATCGCGCGACAACGACCCTCGACAGCTCGGCGAGCTACACCATGAGGCTGTACCGCGGCATGTCGGGAATGGACATGTACGAGCGGCCCCCAGCGCCGTCAGGACCGCGGCCCCCCTTTGCCGACGTTAGAGTGCAGTTCAACCAGTTCGCAACGGTCTACACGAGCACCACCAGCAACATAGACGCGGCTAAGCGCTTCACCGCCAACACACCGAATTTGCGAACCCAAGAGGACCAACAGTTTCAGGTGTCGTGGCTGCTCGTTCTCACTGTTCACCCAGGCGTGCGCTTAATCGACGTGCACAAGGTTCTGCCCGAGCACTGGCGGTGCTTCACCACCGAGCAGGAGATGCTCATTGCACCCGGCGCTTACTACATGCTGTCTGAAGGCTGGGTGATCGACCGCACCCAGCGACCCATGAAGCTTTACCTCGACGTGTGGGGCACGCACCCGCACATCCCCCAGACCGTCGTGCGCGCGCCGCCGAATGGCAAAGTGGACCCACCCCCTCCTCCAATCCCTCAAGGCTAAAGACTCGCGCCTGCGCCGGCATATTTTACCTTTACGGAATATGATAAGTTAACACTTCAATCTCACAAAATGAAGACTGTAGCTAAAAGCGACGCATGCTTCCCTCACTTACACAATTGAAAATCTCTAGTGTCGGTGCCGTAAAACGCAAGCGCGAGCGCGAGCCTGACGGTGCCAATGACGAGTTGGGGCTCCCGGATCCATACGATGCCGTTTCAGTCGACGGTGCGCAGTGGTTATGGAGATACATGCGCAGACTTGAAGAAAAGTATGTA
>MDSX01072518.1_pt1 | contig 32654 bp, 41 predicted proteins | sample 811141 | NCBI WGS metagenome assembly MDSX01 (sample SAMN05326642, study PRJNA326480) | marine metagenome | isolation source: seawater | place: Atlantic Ocean: South East | collected 2010
AGGCTGAACATAATGCATAGCAATATCTTTTTTGTTTAGATTTGATTCCCAAAAATTCTTTTCATTGGGATTACCGCTACCGATAAAGAACTCTCGCATAAAACGTAAAGGGTGGTCTAGATATTTTAAGTCGAGACACGTTGCTACATAAGAGGCTTTTGCCCACCAGAAACCACCTGAGTAGTGGGGGTGATGTCCCATGCTTGTGTCACGTTGGTAATTGGCACCTGCTGTTTCATGTCCATCGACTAAAGCCTTGACTGCTTTCTGCCATTGGTGAATACAAAAATATTCCATAAAGTAACGCCAATCTTCTGTATAAGACGTCTTACGTGAAGCCCCTTTAGTATGCATATATAAAACATAAGCCCCTGGATTTTCACGACAGTATTCATACAGTGCTCTTAAGGTATCAGTCTCTTCAGTCTTGTTATTGTTTTCTTGAACAACAAGTTCCAACCCCTCTCCACCAAAGAAAGTAGGCATAAGAGCAAGATCACCATTGAAACCAATATGCAAATACTCAATTGCATTAAGTAAATTTGAAACCACCAACGCACCAATCTGAGACTGGAACATATCCTCCCAGTCTTTTCCTGGATACACATGATAAAAAACAGCTAGCTTCATTGGTGATCCTCAAGCTCATCAATATGAATAGAAGGGAGCATTGTAATAATGCGACCCTTGTAACCATCTTTTCGTAATGAGTGAGTAATAAACTCGGCAAAGTTATGAGCAAGTATTACAATGTTTTCTGGATCATCAGCTAAAAAGAACTGTCGCGTCTGTACTTTCATGCCCGTACCAGGGATAAACTTACCTTGCTTATGGAATGTATCGTCAACTACATAGGCATCTTTTGGTAACTGTCCATATGTTTTTAAAGCATTTAAATAAACACAACCTTTAGCTGCGGCACCAAAAAATACAGTCTTTCCTTCTAGCTTTTGTAAGAAGAGATAATCTTCCATCATCTTTTGGATACATAGCCCATAGAAATCAGTGTAATTAAATGCTTCCTCTTCCTTGATAAATTTTTCTGCGGCACCAGTCTGTCCATAGATATCTTTATTGGTTACCCAAAGACGCATTGATCCACCATGGATATCAACTTCTTCTGCATGATAGATAGTAAGACCGTACTCACTAAACAATTTTTTAAGTGGTTTTACTAGCCAGTAGTAATAATGCTCTTGGTAAAACTGATCAAACTGAAGAGTTTGAATTGTGCGTAAGGTGTAAGGGAACTCAAGAATCCAGGTACCATCTAGCTTTGCAGCAATGCCTTCCACAAATTTCTCTGCATTAGGTGTGTGCTGAAAAGCATTTGTAGTGAAAATTAAATTTGCTGTTGGTACATCAGTGTCTTTATTGAAGTAATCATTAACGTAATTAATGCCTTTGCTTTCGTTAATTGATTGGAAAGTACGACTAGCATCAACGTTATAACGTGTTAGCTCCTCTTCGGTTTGTGATTGGATAGCTTGCAGCAAAGTTCCGTCATTACCACCAATGTCTAAGACGACATCATGATTGAGATGCTTTACCTTATGCCACAGCAAACGACAATGGTTTACGTAAGGCGCACTAATACCACTAAAATACAAATAATTACCAAATAACTCATCAGTAGGTACCTCGTAGTTTAGTTTAATTTCTAGATCATTATTAATTGTGGCACAAATAGGATACTGCTTGGCTGCTAAGGCTGCTTTCTCTCCAAGGCAAAGGTTATTGACTAGAGGTTGCAGCCCTAAATTCAATAGAATCTTTTCACCAACGACTTTTTTCTCTTCGCTCTGGGTCAAACTTCCAGTAGTCAAGTCCAACGGGTTGATTGAAAGGTCGGACATAGGTTTCTTCATTGGGTTTACCACCCCATTTATTCACATAGTAACTGAAATTCTGTTGAAAAGTAAATTGGTTTCGTTTCTTAAACTGTTCTGAACTATTTAATGTACTAGATCGTTCATGTTCAGCGTCCAGCTGAACGGTTGGTACTTGGATATTGGCTACTTGAATGCGACGTTTGTAGTCATTGTCTTCAAAATAACCAGGGAAAAAGTTTTCATCTAGGTATCCCACTGCTCTAATTAATTTTTTAGTGAAGAGGAAGCCACACATTGAGTCACAACCAGTACCAAGGAAAGCTCCGTTCTGTAGTGAGGGTAGTTTTTCTAGTACTTTTTTGTATTGGCCAGGAGCAGCCCACCAATCAAAACCACTCACTAACCAGTGTGCACAATCAGTATTGTCACGTATGATCTGGTTTACTGCACCAGGGTAGCCAGAGTTCTGGTTGTTTGAAACAATAGCAATCTCATCGATGTTTTCTTTATGGTTATCACAGATTTCATCAATGGCTTCATCGACACTAGAGTCTTTGCCTTCTGAATTGTCGAGAATGTAATAACGTTTTAGAGGAACATCAATAGATTCATAGTGCTTCAGAAGCTTTTCCCCTTGTACCATCACTGGTACTGCTATTAGATCTAGCTTTTTCATTTTTGTTTTGATCATAGCAACACAATTAAGACAAAAAGTAGTTTACAATTAGAGCAATAGTTTATCGACAGATGTCAGATAAAAGCAAATTGCTTACCCCTTACGAAATTTATCAGCAGAATCCTGAAATTTATGATCAGGTAAACGACAGAGATGCAAGGATTGTTATCAATGGTAAAAGGCATTACCACAATCCATTTGGTACGAAACCAACTCCATCGGTAACCACATTGATTTCGGAGACTGCATCAGAAGCCAACAAGAAAAAGTTGGAGATGTGGTCCAAGAATAATCCAGGTGTCAAAGAAGCTGCAGCAGAACGTGGTACTGCGATACATAGCTGTATGGAGATGTACCTGAAGAAAGAAGAAGTGAATGTTCCTCCTGAGTATTCAGATTTTTGGACAGGAATGGAGCCAATGCTCGACCAGTTTGAGGAAGTGATTTGGGCCGAAACACCTTTGTACGACCAACATCAGTACTGTTTATCGTCAGACGAAGTGGGGCGCGTTTGGGGAAGGAATAGTGAGGGATTCTCATGGGTAGGATCGCCTGATATCATTGGCGTTGCCAATGGGAAACTAACCTTAGCAGATTTAAAGACTAGTGCTAAGCCCTATTGTCGCTGGTGGCCTAAAGATTTGGAAAAGGGTTCGATTGAATGGCGAAACCGGCTCGGTGGTTATATGAAATTTAATAAGACTTGCTTGCAACTGGGTGCTTATGCTCTTGGAATTGAACAAACTCTTAACATGAAAGTTCAACAAGCAGCTATCCTTGTCTCTACACCAGAAGGTACGCAGTTATTTAAGATCACACGCAACCACCTGAACTCTGCACAAGATAAGTGGTTGAAAGTAGTAAATGAGTACTACACAAGTCCTGATCGAGAACTAGTTTATGACCGAGACTTGATCTAAATTACATTCCTATAATCGATCTAAATAGTGGATTTCCTCTGTTCTTGTCACTTGTGATATTGTCTGTGTTTACATTACCCGACAACAATTCTTGAAAAAAATCAGGGCTTTGTGTACTAGGATTTGCTTGAAGATAGCTTAAGATTTCACTGTCTTCATAACCATTTAATCTTGCTTGTTCATATGGTTTATAGCCAAACTTAGTTGTTAGGCCAAACTGTGCTCCAAGTTGACTTAAACTTGGCTTTTCTGGTTTTATATCACGTGCATCATAAGCATCTCGATTTGATTGCAGCATGCTTTGGTAATCAGCCATTTGGCGAGTGCGACGCTCCTCATCATATGGATCAAACCTAGGGTTTAATGCATCTCTCTGAGCTTCTAACTCCATAGGGGAGTCATACATCTCATTTAAATCTTGTAATCTTCCTTTGGTATCTGCTCTGCCAGCCTCAAGCCTTTCTTCAAGAGACATACTATTTGTATTAGTCAGCATCGCATCAACACGTGACCTTGTATCCGCTAGGCGTTCGTCTAAACCAGCTCGATCAAAAGATCCTTTAATACCATATTCTCTTCCGGGAGAAGTGCCTGTAATAGCTACCATGCCTGCGCCTGGTCTTGGCTGACCTAATACCATTCTATTTACCGTCTTAGTTTTCTTATTCTATTACAAATAAACTCTTAATTTTTTCCTGCTTAAGAGCAACCTAACTCTGATTAACTTCCTATAGGATAAAGAAACAAAAAAACCAGAGACCCGTGGAAATTCAAATCCATACGGGGCAGTGGGTGGCATCAATCTCTCAGGCCATGCTTACAGGCATGGACGGGGATTGCTTTGTACTACCTTCTTGTGCCCATTTACATGCTTATGAAATAGCTAAAAATCAGACAACAAGTGAAAAAACATTTAAAGTACGAGTCAACTCATGAGCAAAATGACGGAACAAGTAGTGAATCCAGGTGAAATAAAACTTGACCTAATCCCTTGTGATTGGCCTTTAACTCCTGTAAGCAGTAACAAAAATCCATACTTGCCTGGCTGGCAAAACAAACCAAAAACAATCGAAGAGATTCAAATTGAAATTGAAAAGGGAGACTGCCAAGCTGTTGGTCTGATAGCTGGCCCTTGTTATAACCAGCCCTATGGCTTGGTCTGGGTTGATGTCGATGGCCCTACCGTTTACGATGTCATTAAAGAAGAGTCAGGCTTTTCTGTTGAAGATGCTTTACCTAAAACACTGACCATTCTTTCGGGTCGTGAAGGCCGCGAAAGAAAACTATATAAATTATCAAAAGATAACTGGAAATATTTCATTAGAAATAAATACTGTTGGCATGCTGAAGGTGCTGGGGAAAAGCTAGAGATCCTTTGGAGGCGTCACCAAGGTGTGTTGATGGGTGTCCATCCGCAGACAGATGGCTATCACACTAAAGAAGATGAAGACTTTAGCTATGCTTCAATGCTTCCTGAATTACCTAGCTGGATACTAGGTAAAATCAAGATGAAAAATATTAAGCAGGGTGCACCACAAGAAGAAAACATCCGTACTTTTGGTGGGAATTTTGCTTTTACTAGCAAGATTGGTTTGGAGCGCACCATACAAGAAGCCGTTGATGCAATGTGGGCACTGAACCCAGAAGCTACAGATGACTACGACATATGGATTACGATAGGACAATCACTACATTCCGTTGATGATTCATTACTAGAACACTGGGATGAGTGGTCTAAACAATCTGATAAATATAAGGAAGGTGAATGCCAACGTCGCTGGAAATCGTTTAGTAAAAATGGAGGTATTGGTGCAGGAACTCTCTTTCATCATGCCAAGGAGGCCGGATGGTATCCAAACCAAGAGCACCGCGTCACAAATGTAGGTGACGAACAGCTGGAAATGGCTGAAAAAGACTTAGAAAACATGATCGAAACTATGGGAAATTTACTTTTCAATCCACCCGAAACACCTAGGCAAACAAGAGTTGAGCGTATTGAGGCTCCACAAAAAGAAAAAAAAGGTACTAAGAACCTATCCAGTGATCAAGTGGCACATGCATTGTTAAGAATGTATGAAGGTAATTTGTTATTTGATCCAGCCAGTAACAACTTCCTGAAGTACAACCACGATCGGAGTACACCTGGACTATGGGTGAGTCTTGATAAAAGCAAGATGATGTCTGAGATCTGGAGCAAATGTATTGAACTGAAAAGCTCCTGTCTGCCTAACGGGTTCGATAACGCCTTCATTAAGCAGATGTATGAGAACCTCTCCTTCCTGCTGGAAGACAATGACTGGGAGCAGGACGTTAATAAAATCCTCTTCCAGAATGGAGTATTCAACCTGACTACGCGAGAACTCGCGGAGCCAAAAAGGGAAGAAAAAATCACGCACGCTTTGAGTTTTCAATACGATCCCTCAAATAACTGCGATCAAATTAAGAACTGGTTATCTTTCACACAGTTTGGTGATGAAGATCGAGTTCAATTACTGCGTGCATGGATGCGTGCTGTGCTTACTTGCTCAGGTCACATCCAAAAATTTATGGAGGTAGTAGGCCCAGGTAAATCAGGTAAGTCTTCCTTCATGAAATTATGTACTGCATTAGTTGGTCGTGAGAGTGCAGCAGTATCTAACCTTGAACGTTTAGAAAAGAATCGCTTTGGATTATCTGGTATCGCTGGTAAGAAACTACTTCTCTTCAACGACGTAGAGCGTTACGGGGGTAACGTAACTCAACTAAAAGCTATTACTGGTGGAGATGAAGTAGTAGCCGAACACAAGTTCGGCGGTAGTGAAAACTTTATCTTCAAAGGTTTATGCATGATCTCTGCCAACGAGCAGATTGCTACAACAGATGCTACCTCTGGTCTAGCTCGTCGTCGTTTAACAGTCCCGTTTGATCGTGTATTCCGTGGTTCCGCTAAGGAGCAGACAACTTTAGTTGAAGTTCTACAGAACGGTCACATCATAGGTAAGTTTGCAAAAGATCTTCCAGGTTTGGTCAATTGGTTGCTTGAGATGAGCACGGAAGAGATGGAATCGTACTTATTAGAAACTACAGAACGAGTTAAGTATTTCAAGGAACACTCCGTCAAGCAACTTACGAGAGCTAACCCCATTATTGACTGGTTAAATCAGAATATTATTTTTGTTCCTCAGTCTCGTGTCATGATAGGCGACGCGAAACCGGCAGGAAAAGATTCGCTTACCTTCTACGCAAACGCAGATCGCAAGCTATACGCAAACTACGCTGAGTTCTGCAGAAACAATAACGTTGGTGCCCAGGCTCGCTCACGTTTTGAGGCAAACCTAATCGATATCTTGCAGAACCAGCTCAACTTAAACATCTCTAAGAACAGTGCACGTACTGTCTCGTTGTTTAATATCAAGATCCGACAATTTCAAGTCGACGATTATCATCCGTCTTTGGTTGAGCTTGCACTTAACCCTGACAATTACGTTGAATTATATGGTAAGGTTCAAGTACGACACCACTAAATAGATATGAAAGAGATATGTGAAACTCAAGTCTGCACTAAATGTGGGCTTGAAAAGCCCATATCCGAATATTATGTTAGGGACACTAAACAAAACCGTAGAAGAGGCTGTAAAGCTTGTTTAAAGAGTCAAAACAAAGTTCATCGCAAAGCTAACACTGAAAAGAATAGAGCTCAATGTAAAGCTTGGCGTAAAGCAAATTTTAAAGAATTTCAAGCTAATAACAAAACTTATTACCAAGCAAACCATGAAAAAATACTAGCTCGAAATAAAGCTTATTACCAAACCAATACTGAAAAGGTGCGAGCTGTACATAAAACGTGGAGAGAAACAAACCGTGAAAAACTTCGCGCCAGGAATGCCAAGCGTAGAGCGGCCAAACTAAATGCAACTCCAGCATGGGCTGACCTGAAAAAAATTGCACAGATTTATAAAGATTGTCCTCCTGGATATCACATCGATCACGTATTTCCCTTGCAATCACCCATCATGTGCGGCTTACACGTAGAAAATAACCTGCAATACCTACCTGCTAAAGAGAACCTTAGTAAAGGAAATCGTGTTAATTTGGAACAACAACTCAACGGTTAGATGAAAACTAAAAAACCAAAGCTCTTGTGGAGTGGGGACATTGTTGCAAAAACTGGTTTCGCTAGAGTTACAGAAAACTTGATTGTTCGACTCAAAGATGACTTTGAAATTGTTGTACTAGGAAACAATTGGTGGGGGGATAAAAATCCTTTCCAGGCTGACTTCACGATGTATCCTTCTTCCAATAGGTTTCAGACCGAACCCTTTGGTGTGCAACGTATCAGAGAGATTACTGAACGAGAAAAGCCTGACCTGATCTTTGTGAATAACGACCTTTGGATAGTGAACCAGCTGTATTCACAAATCAAAGACTTCCATGGTGAGGGCAGATTCCGGTTCGTGGCCTATTGTCCTATGGATTCATATGGCTGGACAGGAACAATTGCAGATCATTCCAATCAATGGGATAGTTTGATCTGTTACACGGAATTTGGTGCACGTGAGCTGCATGCAGGCGGTGTAGTTAAGCCTGTCTCAGTTATTCCACATGGCATCACTGACGGTCAGTTCTTCCCAATCGATAAGGCTGAAGCACGTAAGAAACTAAATATCCCAGAAGATGCCTTCGTTGTATTCAATGGCAATAGGAACCAGCAACGCAAGAGACAAGACATTACTATCGATGCCTTTGCACAGTTTGCTGTAGATAAACCTGACGCGAAACTATACATGCACTGTGGCCTAAAAGATCAAGGCTGGGACATCATGTCGTTGTTCGGTCGTGAGATGCGTAAGCGTGGCCTTGATCCGAACGGCAGGATTATTATGACTACCCAATCCCCTCAACCCCCATCAGTACCAGTTGAGATGCTGAACTGGATCTATAACTCTGCTGATATCTCAGTCAACACTTGCAAAGGTGAGGGCCACGGCTTGGTCAATCATGAATCTGCGGCCTGTGGTGTAGCTCAGATTGTGCCTGATCACACGAGTCTCAAAGAGATCTTCGAGGGTGCAGCACCATTAATCGATTCGTGTTTCTGTGACATTGACGTTAACTACAATCGTCAGATGTATGTCCCATCAGCTGAGCACCTAGCTGAGATCATGACTGAGCTATACAACGACCGCGACAAGCTCAAGGAAGTAGGAGAAGCATGTTATGAACGTGCCACAGATCCCAAGTACCAGTGGGATACGATCGCTGAACAGTTCAAGGAGGAGTTCCGAGATGTGCTGAAGCCTGCCATCGAGAAGGAACGTCCTGTCATTAAGAAGCCAAAGAAACGTAAGAAGGTTACTTAATTCTGTAGGAAATATAAAGACGGAAGGGGCTCGGATGGGGCTCCTTTTTTATTGCTTTAGATTCTGTGTATCACGACGATACAAAATGACGCGAACTCTCCAAAGTTCAGCTGAACTTTTTGTCACTGAAACACCAGTCATACCAACCGTTTTCACTCTATTGAGAAATAGTTCGGCCTGTTTACCCCCCTATTACATACCTTCTACTAAGGATTCGGGGTTTTTAAGCCGCGTGGATTTTGTTGTAAAACGTTACTTTTATTTTTTGATCGGTCAGGTGCAGCCTCTCCCCGTGGTTGTGTTCATATCAATGGCTGTGGTGATCCTGGTGACGGGGGTCGGGGGCAGAGGGGTAGAGCCAGAGGCAAAACAAGGGGCACACAAAAGGCCCGCTTTTCAGTACAAAAGGCCCGCAAACGACACAAAAACCCCGAATCTCTTAGATAAATAGTAAAAAGGCCAACTAAACCCCCTGAACTTTTCAGGATTTGCTGAGACTCCTTGCTATCACTGGCTTCTGAGTTCAAAAAGTTCAGCCCCAACTTTAAAAGTTCAGCTCTTTATGTATCACGTTGATACAATACAGTGTCTTTCAGTACAAAAGGCCCTACACTATCCACAGGTAAAGGCTTCTGATGGCTAATCCAAGGCATAAAAGACCAGTAAATAGACGTAAAGCAATCAAAGATCTGAACTTCCGTGTCCTATCCCCCTGGAAAACACTGGAGGAACAAGGGTTCTATAAGGGGTTCCCATGTCATCGCGGTCATGTTGTCCGAGATAAAGAGAAGCACTGGTGCTATCACTGTGTACAGATGATCCATAGCAACCTCTGTGGTGTGGACTTTAGTCTTATGGATTATCGCTATCGCCCTCAGCTCTATAGCTTCTTCCACGAGACCCTGGAGCTTACTGGTAAGACAGTTGAAGACACTGATAGCTGCTGGTTGATGCCAGAGAAACTCAGCTCTTCTCGCCAACGTTTCAATATTGAATCCTGGAAGAACCACTTCCACAAAACGAAACGAGATTACAGGGAGAAGGCAGGGAAAATCATGTACACCTTGTTCTATGGCGACATTGGCAAGATGTCCGTCACACGTACTTGCGGGAATAAAAATTGTTTAAACCCTTTGCATCTAATCAGTTCTTGGAACTTGCCAAGTACTCCTAAGAAATTTGATTACTTATATTTGGATTTAGATTATGGAAAGATGGCAAGCTTTGATGCCCGTGGTGCAGCGGGTTATGAGATCGAACATTTACTTAAGCTAGAACATAAAGTAAAGATTAAACCAGCAAAGGAAGTAAAAGAAGAAATAGAAGTAACTACAGATCCTTTACTTAAAACTATTGATTGGAATACTTTAAAAAATAATCAATCTTAGAATGGTTTTGTAGCAGTAGTTCTCGAATGGCCAATCCAAATTTAAGTCAGCGGGAACGGTCGCAGTTTAATCCTTTAAACCTAGGGAAGTTTGATCGTACTTCTTTACGGTTATTAACTAGTACTTTGGGGATGCGCTCCCAAATTATTCAAGGTGGTATAGGAAATAATACATATAACAACTGGTTTCAAGTCACTCTTGAAAAAGCAGGTTGGATTATTTTAATTAAAGGAGGTACTGTTCTTTCAACTTCTAACACATCAAAACAAAATTTATATCAAGATGTAAATAGTAGGCTGATGCTAGCTGTTTACGATCAAAATCGTAACCCAATTCAAGGCAGGCTTATTCAACAAGAGCCAGATGCTTACCGTGGAAATGTAGCTGGTGCTCAATCTGATTTATATAATACTTTTGATCCGAATCGCTTTGATAAAGGCGATGAAATGTTCTATGAGCTAGAACCAGGTAACTATTTGATCTGTGTCTCGGCTACACGGAATGAAGAATTTAATTATAGTGTTGGTTTAGTTATTGATATCAATGACGATAGAGAACAATTTATTCTTACAGAAGATGCAGTGCTTTCTTATGTGTTACAAGAAAACGAACTCAATGCTCTTGGCGGCGAATCTTTCGTACGTATACCATCAGACGTTGTTACTAATACAACGTTAGCTGTTAACTCTGCTTACTCTGTAACGTATGCATCTATTGCTAGTGGTGTTTTCGTTCAAGTTAATAATAATAATCCTGTAACCAGTGGTGAAATTACGTGGATTATAGGTCCTAACCTGGCAGAAAATATTGCTGGTGATAACGATAAAATTATTTTAGATGCAACCGAAAACTGGATTGATACATTACATGAGCTTTCTTTAACTGAATGGAAACAAGCATGGGCTCGCGACCATTCACAAGATGAAAAGTTCCCGTCTGGAGTTTTTACTCCCTATGCCAATACACAGTAGTTTAAAATATACAAAAAATAATAAACACATGACTTTACCTGTCGTTGCTGAACAAACCGAGCTAATTGAAGGCTATTGGAAAAACAAACAACCAAAAACAAAACCTAAAGATTTTTACAAGGAGTACTGTAAAAAAGAACCTTGGGCACTAGAGTGTAAGCTATTCGACCTTTAGTTGATGGCTAATGTAATCAACATTCCACCTGTAAAAGTCTGGGTTAGACGGGAGTACCTACGTGATCTTCGTGATTCCTTTGGCGAATATGTTCTTGGCTATTGGGTTTCTGCTAAGTCTTTACCTGGCAGGACGTTTTATTTTGAAACTTATCTTCCGAGTTACGGAGCGTTATTCGACAAACTCCCGATCTCGGCCTTTTTAAGTTGGGATCCAGAACATCCAGACAAGCCTCAAGCTCCTACACCTGATCTCCCTTTAGAAGAACTACAGTTCTGGAATTGTTTTAGTTATGACATTATCGCGGTTGAAAAAAATCTTACCTACTCAATGGGCTGGGAAGTCAGGTCTAAAACTCAAGGCACGATCAAAGGAGATTACTTATTTACTATCGACAGTCTTGGTGGGGACCACCGTGGGATTGATTTTTCATTTGCCGAAACGCCCGACGAGCACAAATCCTTCAACGTTGTCGAATTGCACAATGGTCAGCTGGCGCTTTACCCAAACAACCGATGCCGTATTGTTGACATATCATTGTCCCCTGAAGAACTCAAAACCCCCGATTTTCTTGTCTCGACCAGATACTTCAATGTTGAACGTCCATGTGGAAAGTTTGGTCGATTAGGTGAAAGCGAAGAGTACTTCTGGGAAACTGAAACAGAAAAGAAACAAGGTAATAATCATGTATTTAGGCATTTAGATTTAGCTGCTATCGATCAAGAATTTGACAGGTAGAATAAAGATAGCCGCACTTTAAAAATGCAAGAAGTCTTATCTAGTCCAATTACCTGGATCATTATTGCTGCTGCCAGTGAAATTATTGGCATGAGTAAGTACAAAGATAATAGTGTTATCCAACTTATTCTCCGTGCTTTATTAAACATAAAGCCTAAGTCTTTAAAAAAGTAAAAGGGCTCACTCCCATGGATTCTATTTTCCTATGGGAGTGGAATTCTGTTGGCAACAGGGATATTAAAGATGAAATTGAACGTCGAAAGAACCTGTCGTTAACTCCTCATCGCTTAGATGTTGCTGTTGATCAGTATAAAAAAGAAACTAACTGGCAACCAACAGAAGTAAAAGAGCCAGAGATCAATATTGACGGTTGGAAGCTACGTGCCAAAGCACCGTGGATTAAATAGGATTAAACCACCAGATAAAACCGCCTTCATCTTCTACCCACTTACGAGTGTTGTAAGCGTCTTCTCTAGAAAGCGTTTGGCATTTACGTTCTTTATTAAGTTCGTAGCAAAGGTTTACTGTAAGCTGTTTATTTTTAGACATAGTAAATTGCCCGAAGTAAAACGGTTATGGACGTTGCCGCCCATAAGCCTAAGAAGAAGACAATTGTAAAACTAAACTCTGAATACTTTTTTAGTGATGGCGTATTTTGCTGCTCGGTCTTCATACCCGTTCCAGCCGCCATTGATTCGGTAGCAACAGTCGTCGAATCCTTTCGTAAGACAGACATTTAATAAATCATTATCTTTAATCCATGTTAAGGCGGACCTAAACGGATAATGATCTGTTACATACTTCCATCCGCGTTCCAAGATAAGTGGATCTTGCAATTCTTCTGCTGCACGTGAGTAATTGTACTTGCCTGTGAGCATCAAAACACCCGCCCCTTTGTACAATTTCCCGTCGCCAGGGGACGTATTTCCAAGGTCAGCCCTCATCTCATACGCTGAGCCATCTGCAATCTCAGACATCCATTTGAAACCTCCGGTTTCGTGACAAAGGTTCGCAATCAACATGCACATAGCTTCCCTGTGCTTATCAAAGCCAGACATCGCTAGTAACTTATTGAAGTCACCACAGAAAGTATCATCAAAAGCACTGGCTGCATAACCAGTTAATTGTTGACAGATCTGTGGTGTGATGATGTTCGTACTAGGAGTGACAGGACCAGCGCGATAAAGTTCAGCGAAATAGTCAAGAGTATCTTCAGATAGCTGGCTTTCTAACCAGTTCCAGGCAGCTAACTGATGCGACTCTTCTTTGTAGTATTTAGCTGCCTTGTTCAGATTGATCGACATCAGTTGTCTCTTCTTCGGGATCAAATTCAATTTTATCAAGGTACTGTCCTAAGAGTTGCCCTGAAAACTGCATAAGATTACCATCGTTAGATGCACGTGCAGAAGCAAAAGAATTAATTGCAGAGATGAGTTCAGATTTCTTACAAGCCATGACTAATAGTTAGTGTCTTGATAAGTATAACAATAAAAACAAATCCTGCAAATAACATTAACCAAGGTCTGCAGTAGAGATATCCATAGTTGTGGCCCAAGGAACACCAGCTGCTTCTGTTGGATCTTCTTGCTCATCAAGATTAGCTGAAAGACCTGATTCCAAAGAAGTGACTCCTTCTGAGCCTAGTGAATCTTGAACCCAGCCGATACAAATTGCTTGAGTGAGGTTGTCATAAGAAACAAAACCAGGATCTGAAGGATCAGCTTGATAACCTTCGCTGCCATACGCACCTGCAGTGTAGCTTTCACCACTGACGTTAGGGTTAGGTCGTGAAGCGTTTAGTGTCCAATATACAGTGTATACAACACCATCAGAAAGTTCACGATCTAGGGTGTTGATATTCCAGGTGTAAGTATCAGCCATTATTGGGAAGTAGTTTTTCTTATTTTAACAGTTGTATTGTTTAATAGTAAGCCCCGCTGTGACACGGGGCGGGTTGCCGGTAGGCATGTAGTGAGTAGGTCTACTGGGCAGCCATACGAAATTTCCAGATAGTTCAACTTGTAAGGGCTGATTACAATTCGCCAGCCCTTGATAAGTATCACGCAAATTCCCTAAAAAGCGGGTTTAATCATTTAGTTCGAGGCAGTTTACTTTCTTCCAAAACGCTAACAGCGTCTTCGGCTGTGTTTGCGTCTGCATGGCAGAAGATGACGTTTTCCTCTCTCGTCTCGTTGTGAGTGACCAGCCAACCGTTTTCAGTGTCGGCGATTCGTTGTGCGGTGTAAAGTGATGCCATGAAAGTTTTCCTTAGATGAAGTTAACAAAAAATATACTAACGCCCAATCGATTTTCTAAGTAAAGTGTGCCATCGACTCCACCTACGAATAAAGTAGCGTGGGAATCAGAGCCTGTGGTTCCAGTAGGCGGCCCGGCTGTACTTGTCTCAAATGCGCTGCCAAGGTCTATCCCAGTAGCAACAGGTGAACTGTTCCAGTCTGCATAAAGAAATCCACGACAGTTGGCATTTGGAAATGTCTCATCACCACCTTCTACAACTGTAACGTATCCGCAACCTGCTCTTGGTGGTGTAATTGTAGCAAAAGCATCACTAGCAATAACTACTCTAATAGCACCAAGTTTGTTGCCGTTTAATGTAATAAAGCCTGAGTTGACAGTGACACGGCCCGAGCTGTTGATCGTCATCCGCTCCGTAACGCTCGACGCACCATCGGCAGTAGTGAAGAACGTTAATTTCGCGGGGCCATCGTCCGTGGCCCATGTTCCATCAGCAGATGCCGCAATCCGGGCGCCTTCAATAAACTTAGTTCCATCAGACCCGTTAAATCGCACGTTTCCAAGAACATCGCTGGACCCTATTGCTGGGGAATATGTTCCAACAGTTCCACTGTCTGACCGACACAAAGATAAACTTGCGCCCACATTCGTCCCTGTTGACCAACTTGTGACCATGCACTGGGCAGCGTTGGGATTGGTCGAATGTGTTTGCAACAACGGCGCATTTATGGTGGAAGTTGGGGTGAAATACGCAGTAGCCGTGCCCACTAAGAGCCTGCCCGTGCTGTCGATTCGCACGCGCTCGGAGCCTTTAATGTTAAATATACAGGAAGGTGCAGATGTCGCGCTGTTTAAATCAACATCAAATGCAAGATTTCCTACACTAGAATCAGCGTTTATACGATGATTAACACCTGTATCGGTATCGGTAAGAGTAAATCTTGGACTAGATGAAGCAATATGCAAGGAAGATGCTGGATTGGTCGTGCCGATGCCGACGTCGCCGTTGGCCTCGATTATCATTCGCTGAACTAAACCGTGATCAGTACCGTTGGCCGTCGTAGCCGTCCAGAAATTTAGGTCCATCCCTCTTTTGTTATCAGCTGTATATGAGGTAGCTGCCGTAGCATTAATAGCAGCGCCGAACTTAGGGTTTGTTGTTGTAAATGCTGAGTCAGTAGATCCAAAGTTAATTGAAGGTGTATATTTGGCTGTGGTATTCATTGAAGCAGCAGTCAGACTAATACTTGCTTCGTCTGGGTCAAACGTGTTTCTTCCGTTTGATATACTAGTTAGTCTGATTTTTGCTGTAACATTGGTCCCCGAAACCTCTAACTTTGCATCCGGACTAGTCGTGCCGATGCCGACGTCGCCGTCGTGGGCAATACGCAGACGTTCAGTTAAAGCCTGCCCACTTGTATTAGTTGTTGTCCAAAATGTAAGAGCCTGCGCTGCTCCGGATGTATCTTCAATAGTGTTTGCAATCTTTGATCGAACACCAATACCAGGACCACTAGGATCTGCAGAGAAAAACTCAAGCCCACTACTGTCGGTATTGGCGGTCCAACCCCCGCTGTAACCATCAGTAAAACGGAGGAAGGGACCGGCAACGCTGCCAGTTGCGTTGGCCTGGAGATCAAGGATTTGATCAGGGGTGCTAGACCCGATGCCGACGTTGCCGTTGGCATCGATACGAACTTTCTCCGATGCGTCAACTACAAAACGGAAGTTTCCAGATTCTCTATTTACTAAGTATGTGTCACCACCACCGTGTTGAATAAGAGTACCGTCAGTTGCAGCAGTGCCTGCAGCAGTATCAGCAATTTGTAGGGTAGGGAAACTAGCACCAAATATCGTTAGATTCCTGCCTGGGATATCTGTGCCGATGCCGACGTTACCCGTATTGTCAATTCTTACTCTTTCAGCACCTCCCGTACTAAACCCTATTTCATTTGCAGTTGGATTATAAATACCTGTATCTGGATCAAGCGCAAAAGCAATAGAAGGTAGTGTTTCAGTGCCAGCATCAAAAAGACCTGTGATACCAGATATAACTACACCACTGGCATTAATATCACCAGATACATTTAAATTACCATTAATTGTGGCATTGCCTTCTATTATTACGTTACCACTAAAAGTAGGATTATTTATCAAGCCAGATACGTAGGCAGTCGCATTGCCTTCATTGGGCACAACTCCAGTGGTGTAAGTAATATAATCAACGCGAGCTTCGCCGTACTGAGGAGCCATTTCTTTACCTTGCGCTTAACACATATAAATGTATTCTACTTTAAATATTCCAAATCGTTAAGACATGTCGTCCTGCGCTGTTTCCAGTTCCAGATTCAATTGTCCAGCCTCGTTTACCATTGACTGTTGCAGCAATCATTTCACCGGATGGGTTATAAAAACCAGTATTTAAATCACCTGTAAAAGTAATACCTGGTTCAGTTTGAGTGCCCCAGGGGAATTCAGCTTGGCCTGAGAGTACTATAAAATCAGAGTGTGAAGTAACTGTTCCGCTAACAGTGACATCACCTCCGACATTTACTCCACTTGTGACAAAAGCATTTCCACTGACGCTTAAATCTGCGTCAATAATAATTTGATTATCAACTAATAAATTACCAAAGTGTCCAGTAGTTGTTGAAATATTTGTACCAGTAATTGTTACACCGGTTAACTGAGTAAATGTACCGTTAGTGCCTAGGAAGTTTTCACCAGTAATAGTGATTCCCGTGACATTTGTATAATTTAAATTTGTACCACTAACCGTAATAGCTTTTAAATCAACAAAGTTACCTGAAGTAAAGTTTGCAGCATTACCTGTAACTGTTGTAAAGATACCAGTAATAGCAGTAATATTTCCACTGACAATAACATTGTCATCAACAATGACTTGACCAGAAACAAATAGGTCACCACTTACAACTAGTCCACTTAAAATATTTAATTCATCAAAAGTTGTTGTCCCACTTACGTCTAGATTCCCTGAAATAATTACGTTGCCATCAACATCTAGATCGTTAGTAAATAAGCCACTAGCTGCATGAATATATTCAATACCACTAATAGTAGTATCACCATCGCCTGTAATATTGCCACTGACGATAGAGAAATCACCGCTCAGGCTTAGATCTCCACTTAGTTCTGTTGTTCCATTAACAACTAAACCACTAGTGACATCAAGGTTTCCAGTTGCCGTAATGTCGTGTGCTTGTAGATCACCCGTAATCGTGGCAGTTTGAGAGACTACTAAGACATCAAAGAAACCATCTGTACCACTAATGGTAGGTGCAGAAACAAAAGTGTCAAAAGTACCACTGGTTCCTGTGATTGTTGTACCAGAAATTAATCCAGTGACAGACAAATCACCACCAATAAAACCTGATCCGTTGAGGAACAAGTTTTCAACAATGGTAAAGCTTCCACTAACCGTTTGGTCCCCGGAGAAACTTAAGTTAGTTGCGTTTAATGTATCTACGTTAATTAAATCAGCATTAATGGTATCTCCAGTGATTGTGGTTCCAGAGATATAAGAAAAATCTCCGCTGATTGCAGTGATTTCATCAACAATCAAATCACCTGTGATATTTAAATTACCTGTGATTGTTAAATCATTCTGTATAAATACATCAGTAAAAGTTGCTACAATACCTGTAACAGTCTCCCCATAAAAACCGCTAGCTACTAGCTGATTAAAGCTACCCGAATTTACACGTAAATTAGTACCTGTTGCTTCTGTGAATAAAACCGTGTCACCAGTAATAGTGGCACCTGAAACTGTAGCGAATACACCAAGTATGCCAGTTATATTAGTAAACTGACCGATGTCACCAGTAATGGTGGCTCCTGAAATTGTCCCTGTTGCATTGATATTGTTAGCATTGATATCACCTGTAACGGCGACACCAGAACCTACAAATTCATCAACGATCAGATAATCAAAATAACCACTGACAGCATCAATGCCACGTGTGACGGTCAGGTCAACAACAGTTCCACTTTGTATACCAACATTATCGCCAGTGATTGTGGTGCCGGAAGCATAGTCAAAGTAGCCGCTGGTAAAGTCACTTACCGTACCAGTGGCAATAGTAAAGTTTCCTGAGGTTACCTCAAGATAATCTCCAAGTAAATTCTGAGCATCTACTTGGTTGGTAGTAATATTTCCTGTTACTGAAACATTATTACCGATAAATAAATTTGAATTTATTTCTACGTTTGATTCAAATACACTAGTGCCTGATACCGTTAAGTTTCCACGTAAATCCTGATCTCCATAAATTGAAGCATCACCAGTGACAAGAACATTACCTACGGTAAAAGGATCCGTCTCACCTTGGTTAATGTAATATTGGTCAAGATAAACCCGAAGACCACTAAAATTTAATTTTTTATTACGTAGAGCAGGATCAATCTCAAAAACTGAGACAAGCGTAACTAGGTCTTGATCTACAATGTCAACCGGATTAATAGCCGGGAATTGTGTAATTTTCTTATTTGCCACCCTACTTTAAGCCAAGTCTTATACTTAATTATAAGCTGGCTTATTTATCTTTAATTTCAATCCTTGGTAAAATGTCTGTTGCTAAGGTCCAGATACCTTGAATACCTAGTACACAACCGGTTGTGATTGCAAAAACAATGATAATTTCAGCTATGGTAAGGTTTCGTTTTACATAAATAACTTGAGGTTCGGCTACTGGTTGAGCAAAAGATTGTGGAATAGGAGCCGGCTGTGGTACGGGAGCTTGAACAAATTGTTGCGGTAGTTCACCAGTAGCTTGTCGTTGCGTTACTTGTGCAATTGCATCTTGCAAAGCTTGTTCTCGCATTGCTTGAAAATCTGGCCTATTGAAAATAACCCCAGGTTGCTGAGCTGGTTGTGGTTCAGGTGCAGCTGCTTGGTTGAATTCAGCTGGATTTTGATATCTCGGACCTTCAGGATTTTCGTAGTAATTCCCAGGAGGTTGACTTGCAGGTACTTGCTCTTCCACGGATAAAGTTGTATCTTTGTATGAGTGTAACATTAATCAAGAATGTCTGAGGCAAATAAAGAACTGTTAGCAATTGCTTCCGAACTAAAAGGAATCAGGAATATTCTTGCTTCTATTTGGCACTCTCGTTACTCAAACGATGAAACAGACCAAGTAAGCCCTGAGATCTATGCAGAAGAATACATCTCAACTGAAGAGTGTGCCAAGAGACTTGGTGTTACTGATCAAACAATACGTAATTGGATTTTACAAGGAAAGAAAAAACAAGTAGACCCTAGGTTTAAAGGGTGGATCCAAGGTGTTCATTACATTGTAATTCCGGTAGGGACCAAAAAAGAAATGGTTCGTATCCCATGGAACCAATTGATTTTAAGTTATTCCAAAGGACCAGAGGCGAGCTTGCGTACATTTGATAATGATCGCGGTACAAATCTCTACGAAAACAAGCGCGATTTCTTTGAAAATCTACAAAAAGAAAAAGGATAACCCAAATGAAACATCGTTTTGACACAATTCTGATTGATCTATTAACAATAGATAATTACGAAGCGTATTTGCCCAATAGCCTAAGCCTTCAAGTAGCACCTTTCTTGCCACCTACTGGGTCATTTGATGACGCAACTCTCCGTCGTTACATCCAAATGATTCGTGATTTTGAAATTGAAGACCCAAATAGCAATATGACTTTGGCCAATCGTTTGAGATTGGCTTTTTCAGATATGAACCCAGAAACAATCTGTAGTCGTTTCCCTAATGCTGACTTGCCTTTAAAACGTAGATTGCGTTGTGTTGCCGAGTATCTTATCCGAGCTGGTGAATTATCTAAAATGCGTGACGATAATGGTAAGCTAATAAAAAAACGGGGTGTGTTAGGCAAAATGGTTGTTATTTATGAGCCGTTACCTAAGATGATTACTGTTTTAAACCGCCAAAAACTATTGAGCCATGAGTAGACGCGAAGATTTACTAGCATCAGTCATTGGCAAAGAGATGGATCCAGCCAGTGCCAAGTATGCAGATGCAACTATCAAGCTATTGCTAGGTGATATGGGCGAACAGTCCATTAAATTCTGGGAGACAGAAGGCCCTGGAGTCATGTGCTTTCAGCCAAATAATAGCGAAAGGTCAATGTTCTGGCTAACCTTAAAAGAACTCCACAATGCACAGGAAAACACAGATGGTGAACTCAAAGAAACGTTTAAAAGCATCCTTGAAGCAGCTCAAAAGATCGACCCTGCAGCTGGCGCAGGCTATATTATCAACGACCATCAAGGGATGCGTTACTTTGCAATCGACTATAACCAGGCATCAGAATGACCGTCCGTAGAGGAGACAACCGTCGCGTAGAAGGTTATGAATGGATTTCTAATCGTGACCTTATCGACAGTGCTCATTTACTTATGGGTAACATTGATTTGGATCCTGCTAGTTCAGAGTTTGCCAACAGTCACGTAGGAGCTGATCACTTCTTTACTGCTAAAGATGATCCGATCAATGACGCAGAGTGGTTTGGTAAGGTCTATTGCTTTCATCCACCGGCTTGCCTTTACTACAACAAACGAGAAGCAAGATGGATTCCAACCAGGGGTTTGTCTCCTACTTTGACCTCAGGCTCTGCTATCTGGTGGAAAACTTTAAAGCAACAGTGGTTAAAGGGGAATGTTGAACAAGCTATTTATTTTACCAATTATATTGATCTCGTGATGTATTCACAGGATATCTTTGATCATCCTGTGTGTCTTTTAAAGTCTCGTCCTAAGCTTCTAAGACATTACTTTGGTGAAGAAGAAACTGATTCACGTACCACAGGAGCGAGTGCAGTTATCTACTTACAACCTAAAGATAATATTGAGAAAGCTACTGAAGATTTCTGCAATATCTACGGTGAAAAAGGAAGGATCTTGCTGTAGAGTTGGAGCACTCAAGCAGCAAGCATGTCAGTTTTAAGCGATAAGCAGATCAAAGGGTTTGCAGAAAACGGTATGATTGTACCTTTCCAAAATAAACTGATAAGCAATGAAAACAACACACCAATTTTAAGTTATGGTCTATCGAGCTATGGGTACGATATTCGGTTGTCTCCTAGTCAGTGCCTTCTTTTTGGCGGTGTTCAACACGGTGTATGTGACGCTAAAAACTTTGATCCTGAAATTTTAAAGGAGACCGAATTACATGAAGATGAGAAAGGAAAATACTTCATTATTCCGCCATATGGTTATTGTCTTGGCGTTGCTATGGAACGTCTTTGCCTTCCCAGGGACGTTACAGTTGTTGCGGTTGGGAAGAGTACGTATGCACGTTCAGGCATCCTCGTCAACATTACTCCAGCGGAGGCAGGTTGGGAGGGTCATCTGACGCTAGAGATCAGTAACTGCACTAGCTTGTTTAATAAAATATATGCTAATGAAGGCATCTGCCAGCTCTTGTTTTATCAAGGCGACCCTTGTGATGTGTCTTATCTTGAAAGAAAAGGAAAGTACAACAAACAACCTTATAAAGTTGTTTTGTCAAAAGTGTGATTAGACTGTTAAGTAGGCTTTAGTAATAAAGCTTACTGGTTGACGGTTGTGGTTTATCTGCATAGTTTGTTGAACCAGCCCTGCCAAACTGATCTCCTTCAGTAAACGCAGGCATTTGACCTTCACGATTTCTCCATGGTGCATCGATTTGTCTCTTCTGCTGAAACTTTCCAGCGGAACGTGCTGATTTCAGAAACTTACCAACACGATCTTGCTTGCGTTCGCCTTGAGTGTCCGCAACACGGTCGATCCTACGCTCAGTCTTGTCGAGACGACGCACGTCTACGTCATAAGCTCTCTCAGGATTTAAGTCACTAATACCACTACCTGAGCTGCCTATTGCCATTGGCTTATATAACTTATAATTAACAGTATACTCCCAGCGAATAGATAAATGGACGGCTTCCTTAGTGCTTTTATGGAAGAGAATGATACTCTTCGTCAGCGCATGGTTGACATGAATGATATTGGGCAACCATTAGATAATGAAGCCAATGATGTTCCTATGTACGACCAATACAACACTGGTTTAGCAGTAACGCAGCAAGATATGTCAGATCGTGTTAACTTGGCTATAGATCCAAGAGCACAACCAAGATGCGGAGTAACGGGAACAATTCCATCAGCGGAAGAGGGTATGATGCAGGGCGCAACCCCACAACCACGACAACTCTTGGTGGACATGGGTCAGCTCTCCCCAGAAGAGCAAGCAGTGGCAACGACCAACCAAAGGAAGCTACGGGCTGGTTTAAACCGATCGGGGTCAGTCCTGCAGAATCTGGCGATTTGAGTCAAGAAGAGATTTCAGATTGCCCTGATGGTATCTGCCCTGTTCCATGGGCAAAGAAAGAGCCTGAAGAAAAGACCTATCAAGAAACGGTTTGGGATACTTATACAGAAAAACATCAACAAGCTTTCACAGATAATGTGAATCACCCAGAACATTACACTGCAGGTGGGGGGATTGAATGTATTGAAGCAATTGAAGCTCAACTAACACCAGAAGAATACCGTGGTTACATTAAAGGTAATGTAGCAAAATACGTATGGAGAGAAAAACATAAAGGTGGTAATGAGTCGCTTCGCAAGGCGCAGTGGTACTTATCTCGGTTGGTTTGTTTACTTGAATAAAAATTAATCAAGGTAGACTAAAGCCACCTTTTTGATTATCATGACAGTTACAACAAATGAGCACGGACAAACAAACGTCTTTGCCAAAGAACCAACAATGGAGGTGATTGCAGTGACCGAAAACCACAATGCAAAAGCAGAACGTCTTAACGGCAGGCTTGCGATGTTAGGAATCATTGCTGCTCTTGGAGCATATGCATTAACTGGAGATTTAATCCCAGGCTTGTGGTGATTCCTCTTCTAGTAATTCCTTATCAACCACCTCCTCCGCTACCTGTAAAGCTTTGCTCTGAAGTGGCGTGGGAGATTATTCATACACCTGTACTTAGTGAGGAAGACAAAAGAAAGGTATTGAATAATTTAGCCAAACGTTGTGTTTTTAATTTAGGTCCAGGAGTAGCTCCACCAATTGGTTGGTAGCCGTAATATTAAAAGGTAATTGCTTACAGACAATGGCACCAATTAAAAAACCTGCCCCAGGTAACAAGCGTCCTATTGCCAAGGCCGCAGCAGGTAAAAAAACTGGCGAATCTAAATTACGAGAAGAAAACAAAAAACTTCGTGCAGAAGTCCGTGGTCTAAAAAAAGGAGGAAACGGAGAAGATAAAAAAACCAGTGGGCCAAAAGAATCCATGAAGGATAAGATGGCTAGGCTCCGTGGGATGGTTGGAAAGAAAAAGAAGTAAACCTAGAAAGGCTGATAGTTACTTTCGTCATCATCATCATCATCACGCATCATAGTTAAGGCTAGTTGCGTGAGTTCAAAATCAGTGGGAATATCGAATTCAATATCAATATTCTCACCAGCCAGCATGTCTTTGATTGCTTGCGTTTCAATTAAACGTTTATGAAAAAGGCATAACAAGGCAATTTGCAACTGATCCCAGGTCATTTCTTGGGAGTCAAGCTCAGCTTTTCTCATGGCTAGCTGCAAATGCAAAGGCATATCATATTCTTCGTTTGTACCAATGTTATTCATGCTCATTTTCTCTGTTTCTAATATTGTAGGCTACAGGTTAAAGATTGTGTCGTACTCAGAATTACTATATTCTACGTATGGATCAGAATCTATTTCAAAATCATTTGCGAAACTAGAGAGAGCATAAGGATCTATCGCTTCCTGTAGCTTGCGAATAGATCGAACCTGAGCAGGAGAAGCTACATAATTTCTAAAGGCTTTCAAAAGAATGTCAGAGCCTATCCAAGAATCATCCAGTAGCTCACTTAAGAAAAGCCTGACCTCTTTACGGCGGCGTTCCACGAGGCCGCCGATAACGTTATAGTCGACATCATAGATCCACTTGGTCATTTCCTTTGCTGCTTGGCTGTATTCTTCGCGCTCACAGCAATCAACTATGTTGCTATAGAGAAAGGATTCCCAGCCGACTGAATGAACAAAAGAAATTAAAGCATTTAACATTTGAAGGTCTAAGCCTAAATTTAAATCAATGATTTGAGTTGAGATGATTTTGATTTCATCATTCAAGTATTCAAGAGCTTTTTCTTTAGTGCAGAGATGACCCTGGCGGACCGGAGAGCCGTCAGGGTAATAGGTTGTACCAAAGCCAATGATAAAAGCTTCTCTATCTGTTGTGGAATCGCCACAGGCTTTCTCATGGAAACCCTCAAACGTTTTGATTAATTGAATCGCTTCGTTAAAGGGCACCATTTCATTACGATAAGTTATCTAATAATAGCTTACTTTCCTTGGCCTCTAGGTTGTTTCCGTCCGTGATTGGGCTTGGAATGCTTACCAGTACCTTGCCTTGTTTTTTTTGGCCTGGATTGGATGTAGCTGCCGTCTTTGTTCATAGCTCGTAATTAACTTCACAAATTATACTGAATAAAAGTAGCTTTAGTTGTCGATATTGTTCTTGTTGCTCTGCTGGTCTAGCTGGTGATCCTGGCCAAGCTTCTAACGCATCACAGACTGCTTGATATAGAGTCCTGCAGACAGTAGTATTTAGAGTGATTTGAAATTGATCATCCATCCTAGAGTCACCATTTTTCACGATGCGACCAGTAACGTGCGCTCATTTTACTTGGCTTACTATCTTGAGCGTTATGTCTTGCATAGTATGATTTCTTACGTGCTTTATCCTTAGCTGTTTTGGGATTTTTTCCAGCTCCTGTTACACCCTGTTGGCCAAAGCGAATAATCTTTTCTTTACCTTTATCACAAGCTTTTACAACATGTGATTTAGTTTTATGATCAGGAGTTTTCTTTGGTTTATTGCATGCCATCTTATCTTTATGTAATTTAGCTGCACTAGCTGCTTTTTTTGCTTTAGACATTTATATTATTTAAAGAAATCAGTATATCCATCAATTATAGAACGTCCTGCTTCACTGGCGTAATCTTCGTCATCGTCATCATCAAACAAACTAAAATAATTGCTTTCTTCATCTTTGTCTTCCTTTGTTTTCTCTGTTTCTCCAAAAATATTTCCGCCCTCATCTCCTAAAAAACTACCTACATTAGCGAGAGTTTCAAACGGATCCTCCGAAGAAATATCTTTTAAATTAAAGTCACCACTTAATCCCCGTTGGATAAAGCTTATATCAGCTCGATCTGCATCAGGCATAAAGGTATCAAAAAACTCATCTTCAGATCCTGAGTAACCTGCATTTTGAAATGTCTTATAAAGTTCACTTGCATTTTCATCTTCTATTACTTTTTCGTCTTCTTCTCTTTCAATATAAGAGATACCTAATTTTTCTTGTGTAGGTTTTTTTCGTTTCTCATTTAAATATTTAATGCCTTCTCGTATATCTTTAGCAGCACCAGTCCGTACAGCTTCAATAACATAACCACGTACTTCATCAATTGCTGCATTTTCGTCTAGTCCGTACGTTTCCAGGATTTTTTTCCAATCTTCTTCATTTTCTAGTGGATCTACACCACGCAGTATTTCATCTGCAAACTGCTCAGGCGTAACAAAATCCATAAAAGTTGCACTGCCCAGGTCTAGTTTTGCTTCATCTAATGCAGGAAGAACTGTATCAAATATATAGCTATCAACATCTTCTTTAGTTAAGATATCGTCCGCTGGATCAAAACCTTCTGCTGCACCGATTACTTGATAATGTAATTTTGCAAAAGAATTTGGATCATTTAAATCAGCACCATAAAAATATGCCCATTGATTCCAAGTGTAATTAGTACCTTGTGTATCAGCTTTTTGTCCTCTGGGCCTTGAATTACCATTGGCTTTCGCTTTATCCCAGTCCTCTTGTACTAATCTTGCCTGCCTATCGTAAACTGCTTCTTTGGCTGAGTTTTTACCATATTCTTCTTTAATAGGCTTAAAATAAAACTCATAGTCAAAAGCACCTGATTCACTTTTAATTTGATCAAGTTTTAATTTTGCTTGATTGCTTGCAGAAGTCTTTAAGCTATCCAATGCACTTTGAGTTTGAAAAATATTTTGTTCATTTTCTTGTACATCCATATAACTAATAAATTCATCCATAGATCTGGACGTATCAAATCTAGGCTTTAAATATTTATCTATAAAATTAGTTCTAAAAGCTTCATCGATTTCATATGTGCGTTGAAAATTATTTTCTTCAAGTTGTTTTAACGCATTTTTCTTTGAGATTAAGTTTCCTTGATTGTTAAAAGGGTTAATCCCCATTCGCTCAAGTTGAATTTGAAAAGCCTTTTTCCCACTTTCTGTACTTCTATCAATGTCTAAAAGGGTAGCTTCAAATTCAACTGTGACGTTCTCCATGTCTTCATATCGTTTGACTAATTTATCTTCGTACCATTTTTCCCAATTAAAGATTGTACTGTTACTAGATGAGATTCCTGTAACGCCGCTAAATTGGTCTTCTAAATTTTCTTGTATTGCTTCTGTATCCTTTCCAAGCATTGCTAAGTAACCCCCAATGCCACTATCACCTAAGATCGAATTAGCGAGCGTCTCGTTAGCAGAATAAATTTCATTAAAACCAGGGATGTTTTTATATAGGTCTAAATTTTGATTAGCTTGTTGTTGTTTTTTTAATTCATCTGCAGCAAATTTTAAAGAGTCTTGCGTTAACGTACCAAATTTATCTTGTTCTAAAAGTTCTCTTCCTGAAAAATTTAAATTAACTTGATCTTCAAGAACAGAGCCTCCATCTGTCCAATCAATTGACAGATTTCCGCTGGCTCCTTTAGACGTCAAGCCAAGTAAATCATCACGATAAGTGGCTTTTATTGCATCAGGTAGATCTTCGTATGCTTCACTGTATGTGTCAATATTAATTACAGCATTAGCTCTTAAGGTAGGTTCGCTTTTTACTCTTTGGCTGTAATCTGCATTTGCATAAAGATCAAGGTTAGTGTAACGACCTGTAATATCTAAGTCAGGAATACTATAACCGGCTATTGTATTATTTTTTGCTGTGTTCCATTGCTCTGTTATAGTTGCATTGTTACTTAAATAATAAGTCGCATCAAAGCCCCCCGTGGGGGGAGCTATTGCTTGAGTACTTGGATCCCAAGGTTTCTTAATTACTTGTGTTTTATAGTATGAATCGACACTTCCCCTATCTTTAGTTATAAAGTGGTTTTTACCAACATCATCTAAAGAGTTGATTTTGCTCATTACTGCTGTGTAATTACCCCCTGAAGATCGATTGAAATCATTAATAATTCCATCGTATGTTACTCTAGCTTGGTTGCTTAATAGTTTTGTAGCTGATTTTGTATACTGTAATTTTTTTGTTTTTGGATCAAGAATTACAATTTGTTGCGAAGGAATAATTTGATTACTATTCCTACCTACTTCTTTCCACTTTTTTACAAGACCTAACTCATAACCATTTCCCACATAGCCCTCTGCTTGAGAAGCATCGTAATTAACCGTAGTACCACCTCCATATTTTTGCCCATAAGAATTTAAAGAGTTCCTAAATTGTACTGCTTCTGTACTATTCATAATGGTATTAGCGGTTTGCTTTAACGCGCTTTGTCCATCCGCTGGTGTCCATGCTCTACCTAGAAACGTTTGATAAGCATTTTTAGCAACTTGTTGTTTGTTGCGCCCTTCGCCACTATTACTTAAATCCGAGCGCATTTGATCGTAGACATTATTTTTTTTCTTTGCTGAGGACCAAGTATTATTCATCCTTCCTTCTTCTATAAATTGCTTTTCAAAATTTCTTATGTAATTGCTTTGGCCTCCAGAGTCTGACGGTCTACCAAGTATTTGAAGATAAAGTAGATCAACTGTACCTGGTACTGATCCAGCTATTCTTTGTAATTGTTTTGCTTGGGTATACAAATCAGTTGATTTACGATTACCGCTATCACCATCAATCCATCTGATTATATCGTCGTTAGAGTAGCCGTCATTGTAGGCTGATACCCAAGATTTATGACCCATCTTTGGGCCAGCCCCCTTATTTTGTGCATGCCAGGCTAAGCTATGTCTTGCCATTATCTATGCTGGTTTAAACATCATGTCTAACGATTCTAATTCATTATCTAATATGTAAACAATCTTATCGTCCATCCAATTTTTAATTGCTGCTAACCTAGCTTCTTCAAAGAACGGTTGGCTTTGATACCATTCTTCCATAGGGCTTGATGCTTTATTAGAATTGCATGTTCTACACGCCGGGACTAAGTTGTAACAGTTACTAGAGCCTGATTTAAACCGTGGAACAATATGATCAAGACTTGTTGCAGGCTTACCACAATAAGCACAGTTATGATTCCAGGCTTTATATATCTCGTCTCGGAAGCGTTTCTTTGCGTGTTTAGGCCGTAATTCAAGTAGGAGTGCGAGAGGTTCGTTCTCCGTTTTGAACATAGCAATCTAGCCGTTATCTCAGTTTAAAACTGCCTATCCTTAAGAAACCTAACAATAAGAGAAAATTCTGTAAAGAATTTGACATTAGGGAAAAACCCTTTATTTTTAATGGGTAAGCAACTTAAGCTACATGGCTATTACCAACTGGGTTCCAGCATACAAGGCCGCTAAGGACTTGGACATTCCCCGTAAAGAGCTTAATGCAATGTGCAACAAAAGCATATTCAAGCTAGGCAAGCACTATGGAGCAGGCCCTTCTACGCGCTGTAGAGACACCTACTATTGGAACCTTCCTGCTGTACGAGCAGTTCTTAATAAGATGGCGTCAGATGCAACAGCTGTTGCTTGAGTGGTGCATAGCAAATCTTCCTGACCTTATAAGAAAGAAGTAGATGCTCAATAGACAAAGATAAAGTATCTTTATCTATTGTGTCTTTTAAATCTTTCGTCATAGCTGCCCAGCAACCTTCTAAATTAGAGGGTTGCTTTTCTTTGAGCTGAAATAAAAATACCCACTGAGGATGCAGTGGGCGAACAGGTCTTTTCTTTGAAAGTATATTAATTGTATTGTCTTTATTCCAGGTAAAACCTTTTAATTGTTTAGGTGTTTTACCATAGGTCGCAATCATTGAAAGTAACCAGGCCGACTTCTTTGCCCTTGGCATTGCAGAAATTGAGAAGACTAAATCTACAATGCGTTGATCAGAAGGTAGCTGACGATGGATCATGATGTTACCTAGTAATTAGTACCTGACGGGAAATCCCAATTACTGATTTGGAATCCACTGGGTTGCCCTGCACTGGTAGGAACTTGTCCAGAGGCAATATTATAAGTACTACCATCTTTATCCACCATGGAAAAGTTTTGCAAATCAATAAAATCCTGTGGGATATTGATTAGTCTTTGAATCATTGGGGTCATTCTTGGTGATTGGAGATTGAAAGGCGGTGTATCCATATAACCTAACCCATAATAAGCTAATTTTTCAAATGCTTTGGTTTGTGAATTCCTTGTTTTTTCTACAAGCCTTCCCTCCCACTCTGACATTAAACCTACTTCAACTGGAAAATCTGATGGCTCATTCGGGAATACACCGTCCGCATAACGCATTGCATAGATGTGTTTACAGTAACGATATTGATCTAAGGTATAAGTCCAAAAATCAGATATTTCTGTAATAGCAAGACCGCTTTGTTTGTAGTCTCCATATTTTGGCATTCCTTCCGCTACACCACTAGGGTTTGGTTTATCACCAAAACCCCGTTGGTAAATACTACCAAACTCTTGAAATACAGCAGGAAAATCTCTATATAAAGTATTTGGATTACGTATGTCTTTTCCTGTTTCTGTGAACGTTACACCAGGTAAAGGGTAATCAAATGTTTCACCACTTGGGTAAACAATTGTCATTAATCTATTTTTAACTACGCCATCCAAAATTTCAGTTTGGGCTGCGTTTAATATCTGTCCTTGAAGTTTCATTTCTTCTTCACGTCCAGGTTTTATAGTTGCACATTTGCTATGGGCAAATTTTTGACCTGTACGTAAACCTAATGAAGAAAGATATGCATAGTTGCGACGTGTAAAATCTTGACAACTACAAGCATATCTTGCACCTGTCTGAAGAAATCTACCTGATTCAAAAGGTATTCTTGAAGGTGTTTGAAGCACACCATCGATAGTAGATTGCACTGAGCCTAATTTTCTTACTTTTAAAATACCTTGGTTTTGATCTAAATCAGTTAAAACAGCTTGAACAAAACCATAACGTTTAGCTGTTGCTGGATCTCTTGTGTCCGAATCTACTGGCTCACCAGAGACAGTAATAATTGTATCTTCTAAAATATCGCCTTTAATTGGTTTAATTTGATCACCAAGCGGTAGCGTAACAAATAGTGGTGGTGGTAATGGATTTGTTGCATCAAAAGTACCACTTAGTTGAACATACCAAAAGTTTGTGTTGTCTTGGCCACTACTAAGAAAAGGTGTTTCATAGGGTACTTCTCCTGATATTGCAAGCCTTACGTTAAATTGATCTTTTAAATTATCAAAACGTAAGTTACCTGCATTAACTCTTCCTGCCCAGTGCATTCCATATTCGCTATTTTCTGTAAGAAAACCTTGCAATGCGCCACTTAAAAAAGGTGACCGATTACCAATGATCGTATCTTGGTCTCCAGGGATTTTATATTTAAAGTCATAAAAGAAAGGACGAAGGACTCCATTGGCTGCAGCCAGTTCCCATCCTCTTCTCCATCTTGCCCAGGCTGATTCTTTATTACTCGTATAAAGAGAGTCTGGAACACTGCCACCAAAAGCTCCCTGTACAGGCTTTACTTTGTACTTCTTTAGCTTTGGGGTTTCATCTTTACTAAACGAGGAAGACCCAAAGTTTCCAAAGTTTCCTCCAGGTCTTTTCCGTGTCATCTCAATAGTAACCGCCTTGAGCAATCACATGAGCACCTGGAATATAACCTGAGGTGTTGTTGTAGACACCCTGCTGGAGAACACCTACGTAAAGACGATCACCACGTTGAAGATTTATTCCACGTTCTTTCAATGGAGTGGCGGGGCCTAACCCAGCTGTATTACCAGCAGCTGGAATAGGAGCTAACAGTTCAGGCATCACATCACTGCAATCAACACTACCGGAATTCAAGGGCACAGTTTTACTGAAGAGAACAGTATAATCTCCATCTGCTGGGATAGGTACTGACGTGCCACGTGTATGGTAACAAACGAACGTTACCATTGGAAGAGTTGTCTGCGCTAAGGAGTTGTAACTAAAACCTGATGTAGTAGCAGTAGATAAGCCACTAAAAGTAATACCTGTATTAGGTCCTTCATAAATAACAGAACCAGTAAAGGTATAGTAACCAACACCACTTTCCGGTACTCGTGTTAATACTGTCGAATCTTCTACATAAACCACCTGTCCACTAACAAGACTAATATTGTCTCCTGAAGTAGACGCATTGATCACATAGTCTTGCTGAGAAACATTTGAGTAATTGTCTCTTACAATCCGAATAGCATCAATAATACCTCCACTGTTATTATCAGAGCTGAGGTTTGCATCCATATCAACGACTAAAGCAGGGTTCTGTCCACCCTGTACATTTAAATCATTAGGTGTGCCAACGATTTGATTAGTGATTTTAGCTCTTGCAATGAGCGGACGATCAACAAATACTGGTTGCTTGTTGGTATTAGTAGCAGTCATCAGAGAAAATTATAAAGAGCAGAGGGATCTAACTTACCTGATCCAGATGCAAACATACTATCCATCATAGCAGTAAGCGGATCTTTCGTTTGCTTTCGTTGCATTAAAGACGCAAACAATTGGTTAGTTAAATTAGGTTGTTGTTTTTTCTTTTTACCTTCACCTGAATAGTAATTATTAATCGTTAATGGTCCAGTGGTTTGACTAGTTGTTGCGTCTGGCATTTCATATGTCTGTCCTGCATATTTTGTATCTCCATGCCCTGATTTACCTAGCACGTTTCCTTGTTGGTCAGCGACAGAACCATAGACACCATAATCAGGTGATTGTGAAATTGTAGGAATACGTCCGTCTTCTACTGCTAAATAAATAGGTGCACCTTCTGCACTTTTATCCCAAACATCTGTTCCCTTTGTTGCAAAATAGTCAAAGGAATGGACATCTTTTCTTGGTGCATGTGCTCCAGCTGCCTTTTGTAATAAAGCTACTTTTGCTGCCATCTCAGCCTTAGGGTTATATGCGGCATAGTCCATCCCTTGATTAGAGAAGACAATATTACGTCCTTGTTGAGCGTAAAGGTTAGCCTTTGAATCAAACCTACCAACAATATCTTCCCATGGAAGAGAAGAAGAATACTTACTATCAATGTGGTATCCCGTACCTGCGCCCATTCTTCCC
>MDSX01086146.1_pt1 | contig 32632 bp, 22 predicted proteins | sample 811141 | NCBI WGS metagenome assembly MDSX01 (sample SAMN05326642, study PRJNA326480) | marine metagenome | isolation source: seawater | place: Atlantic Ocean: South East | collected 2010
AAACCCACACCATCCAGCCACAAATTATACTCGCTAAAATTCTCATATTAGGAATATGTACTGGAACACTATTAACGCCATATTGGGATGTCCTGGGGCTCCCCTTGTGGTCGTTTAGAAATACAATGGCAACTACCTGAATGCCAGCTAGTAATGGGACCTCCATGAACATATATTATAACTTTGAATAATTTAACAATCCACATGAGCAAGGCTGGTGAATACTACGCTAGTGCTTTTTCTCCAGAAAGTTTGTATGGTTTTTATCAAATTGTGGCTATCTTCTCTCTTGTTGTTTTAGTTTGGATGATTGGGCTCTCATATCTTGTTTTGAAAGCCAACTCTAGTTCTGCGGAGAACCGTTTTATGGCCGTTTTATTGTTCTGCGAAGGCATTAAAGCGTCGTTTTTAGCATTGGAAGTGGTACCGTATTCATCGCATTGGCAAAGCGTTTGGGACATCCTTTTCCCATTGAAAATGGAACCCTTTATGGTGGCACAAATTACATCCATCTTGCTGTACATATCATTCCCCATCTATTATCGGGTGAATCTACTCAAGTTTTTCCACAATGATAAACTGAAGAAACATGTCTGGTATGTTGCGCCAGCTCTTGGCCTTGTGATATGGATTTTCTTAAGAGGCCAAGAAGGGTTTGGTTTTGAAAATGCTTCCTGGATTATATGCAATGAGGCGGGCAGTGAGCCGATAGTCAAGAACTGGTGGGGCCACATTACGGAACGGGTCAACCAGTACGCTTCAGATATTGGAACATGTTCCAGGGATTTTGCCAGAGCGGTTGTGGACGAACCTGCCGGATCTTGGGGAATCATTTTACTCGGCCCAATATTTTCTCTTATCGGTCTACTATTTCTTCGTGCATCGATGAAGCAGAGTCAGCGGGACACGGAAGGAATGACAACCTATGGAACGCTATCTTCGCGCTCTCTTTACATAGGATTCCTCGGGAAAGTAATTGGTCAACTGTCATTTTTCTTCATCGTATTGGCCGTATTGCCTACACTGAATGGTGGCGTATTTTTCGAATTTGCGGACAGTATCCGGGTCCAATATGGAGCCGATCCAACCTCGCTTGATAGAGCGCTCTTTTTCATCTGGAGTCTCACGCTGGTTATCACGCCTGCCGCCATAGGCTTTGAAGCACTGATGTTTGTTCATGCTACGTTAAAGGATACTGTGTTTGGAATTGATGCTAATTTACGAAAAACATTCAGAAATACATTGTTCGCAGGATTCGGTGCATTTTCGTTTGTCTTCGTAAGTGAAGCCATGGAAAACGTGGTGGGGTATGGTATGTTTGGTGGTGTCTTAATTGGTGCAATAATTATTTTTGCAAGACACCCAATTATGCGCCTTATCGACGTCATCTCGAGCAGATTAATTCCAGAAGAGTACACTCCTGGCGAATTGAAGTATCTCGAAGCGTATGCAGAAACGATTGAGGATTTTGTATTGACTGCACGGGAGCAGGTTTTGTTGGGTAACCTTGCAACGGCCTATGAAATCAGCGAGGAACGTTTGGCAGTGATAGAGGAAAAATACAGAGAATCGTTGGCTCTTGGTTCAAATACCACTATTCACATTCGGGAAGAAGAATAAACAGTAACGTTGTGAAGAATGCATTGCGAACCCTTGCGAACACTAATCTTGAACCTTTGGGCCCTCCTTATTTTGCCGGAGATCGTTGTAAATTTCAGCTTCATGATAAAGCCTTGATTGCCCATCTTCATCTCCACGCAATTGTCTCCAGGCGATTGATAGACCTGCCAGTTGGATTTCTCGAGGAACTGGCTCTTCGGATTGCGACTTGTCGGTATCAATTAGATCTGTTTTGTTATCTTTTTCCTTAGTAATCTCCAATGCTACAGCACCTGTGCCCGCTGCCAACGATGAAGAAAATATAACCCCCCCTAGAAAAAAAATCAAGAAGCCTCCACAACATGTTTTGAATGAACCATACAAACCGCCCACGAATGGTATACCGTAGGATGCCTCCACACTGTAGTCATTGTTACTTGGAATCATGCTAGAGCCCAAAGATATGAGGCCTATTCCTAAGAGTGTCAAAATCCCAAAAAGAACAATTCCAGATTTTGCCATGACATTAAATTATTCAGCATTTATATTTATTTTATTCCTGCAAAAGCACGTGAAAATACTGACAATTAAGTCGAGCAAAGGGGGCCCTTTGCACCAATGGGTTGGCGAACGGTACCCATGAAGTCGCATAGGAATACAAGGGGAGCCGTTGTGTATGTAGAGCACTTACCCGCGGATTTTCGTTCTATGTTCAATCACTTTTTGAAAACCCGCTTAGGAAATCCCAAAGGATTCTTGAAGAGTCTATATCGGTTGGATTTTTCCTACATGACCATATCAAATCATCAGGAGAATCGGCTTGATAATCTGGACAATCTTTAGCATACGGATTGTGCCCTCCATAATTCAGAGTCATTAGGCGTACTTCTGCACCATTTTCACAATTAGAATATCCACGTATGTCGTAATCTGGTTGAACAGTGATCACTTCAGATATTACACCTGAGCAGTTGTTCATTTTTCTCCAATCTTCTAAATTTTGTAACGCACCTTCTTTGGCCCAGTTATCTTCTTGATCGAATATGTAAAGTGCGCCAGCATTCCCGTAGACAATAAGGTCATCTAACAGGCCATGTACCTCCATGAATGGTATTGGAGTGTAATTTTGATCAGGTGATGTAATCAGATAGAATGACATACATCCAACGGCAGCAAACAGTTCACTAGCCTTTACCGCTAACATTTGCGTCATGCCACAACCATTAGACCATCCAGAAACATAGATTCTGTCATCATCGATTGGTTGAGTTTCAATCAAATGGTTTACAAGTCCGAGCAGAAATCCCAAGTCATCGATTTCATCCTCGTGAGAATCACCACAGCAGATATCTCCTGCGTTCCAGGAGTTTTTGTATCCATTAGGATAGGCTACAATAAAACCCTCTTCTTGAGCGATATCATCGAATCCTGTGAGGTTACTATGCTTGTCCATGTCTTGTGTGTACCCATGAATATCAATCAATAGTGGAACAGCGCTGTCTTTTTCTATACTATTAGGGATAAGCAACTTCCAACATCTTTCAAGACCGTCGTATTCTTTACATTCAATTGAATATATCTCATTTCCCAATGTATCAGGATTCATTCCTATTGCTTCACCATTATCTCCTGACGATATACACCCTGAGAGAGGAGCGAGCAGTAATAGAGTCAAAACGAGGACTAAACCTGTTACTCTCATAGTCCAACCCAAAAGTTACCAATACAAAAGTATCGTCACGAACTAGGATAATTTGACCTGAGAAGAATATAATTCATATGTTTACGAGGGTTATCCATAATCGCCTCGCGCACAATCCTCGCATTCACTAGAATTTGCAGCTCGTCCTATACAACGCTACGCTTTCACTGGAAATTTTTGTTCAGCTCTCTGCCAATGATCAAACGTTGGATTTGACTTGTGCCCCCGAATATTTGGTAAATTTTAGCTCCTCTCATTCTTCTTGCAGCAGGGAATTCCTCTGAATAGCCATATCCTCCAAAAATTTGAACCGAATCCGTTGTAACCTCCATCCCGATGTCTGCTGCATATCGTTTTGCATGAGCAGATTCCAATGTTGCTCGTTCACCTTTGTCCAACTTATGTGCTGCTTTGTATGCTAAGAGTCGTGCTCCTTCGATTTTAGTGCTCATATCAGCCAGCATGAAAGATATGGATTGATGTTGAAAAATAGGTTTCCCAAATGTTTCTCGCTCATTTGCATATTTCCATGCTTCTTCCATCGCTCCCCTTGCATTTCCAAGAGCATGTGATGCAAGCATCGGCCGAGAGCGATCAAAGGCCACCATTGCTTGAAGCCATCCCGTTCCTTCAACACCTCCAACGAGATTTGCCTTTGGCACTTTGACGTCATGAAAGGTCACTGAACGCGTATCGGAGGAACGCTGTCCCATTTTTTCTTCTTTTTTCCCGACTTGCAATCCTTGAGAGTTCGCTTCAACCAGAAACCCGCTGAGTGAATCGTATGAATCTGATTCACCCGTTTTAGCAAGCACATAGAACCAGTTGGCGTGACCTGCCCCTCCTATCCACATTTTTGAACCGTTCAGAATGTAATGGTCACCGTCCAATACAGCAGTCGTTGAAAGTGCTCGAACATCCGAACCTGCTCCAGGTTCAGTGACACAGTATGCGGAGATTTCACCGTTGCAGACCCGGCCCAAGAATTCCTTTTTTTGCTCTTCTGTCCCTCCATAAATCACTGGATGGCAAGCCAGCATTGTCACACCTGTAATCGTTGCAAAGCCAGGGTCACCCCGTCCAAGTTCTTCGTTGATGATAACTTCATCAAGAAATGACAATCCTAAACCACCATAGTCACCAGGTATCGTGCAGTTAAGCAATCCTAATTCTCGAGCCTTGTTGATTGATTCCTCAGGAAAAATCCCATTTTTATCCCAGTGCTCTGCATTTGGAATCAACTCCTGATCCGCGAAATCTCTAGCAAGCTCAGCCAACATCTCTTGCTCCTCACTCAAATCAAATTCTACCATGGAATCTGCTTGTGACGGCAATACTTAGTTGTGTGCAAATCGGTACGTCCGCACCCAGACCAAATAGTCATGCCTCCTTGATGTGAAGGACAATCAGTGGGCTTCTGCATTGACCCCGTCAAAGAGAACCGAGTGAGGGATTTGCAGACAAAATGGTCTGTGCTTGTCGATAATCGTCTGGAGAGAAATAACCTTCAAACGATCCTGATTCGCCGACCGCAACGACTGCTTGCGGCATTCGTTCGTTGACAGATTTAATCACATCTGCAATAGGATCGGATAACGATACTTTCAGAACATCCATCTCCATTACTTCCTTGCATGTGGTCTCATTTACATCGACTCCGTTTCCAATGGCCTTGAGCATCTGTCGTTGCCCTATGACCCCTTTGACTGCATCATCATCATCGAGAACCACTAGAATTCCGGACGGTATGCTAATGAGACGTTTGCAGCCTTCAACGAGTGTGTCTTCCAATCCTATGGTTACGTGTTCATCATCGAGTTCTAAATCAGCAACGGTCTCGCTCATGACCTGTGCTGTTCGTAACCATTCAAGAGGGTTTTGACCCTACGCTACAATCTTAATGATTCGATCGCAACCAGCACACTGTATCCGAATAGGTCGCAAATCTGAGGTCACAGGATTGGACGTTTGACATTCAGGACAGGCGATGGTCGGGAAGTTCTCGACGACGAGCTGCGGTTTCGGTTTTGAGTCCGTTGATGAAGCGGTCGTTCTTGGAGAGATCACCGCTGTCGCCCACCATATGAACACGATTCCTCCACTGGAGCCAAGGATATAGACGGCTTCGAAGGCAAAGAAATGCAACAAGAACACCATAGGCACAAGAATCATCTCAATCATCAACGGATATTTGGAACGATTGGATACCATCCGGAAAGCGATGAATAATCCCCCTGCAAGAATCAATGTCATTGCCGCTGTCAGGCCAATTGGAGTGAACAAAATCGATTTTGATGGTGCATCTGCATCGATTGTGAAATCAACGGATTGTGTCAGTCCACTCGCAGAAAGAGTGGCGGATTCACCCCAAGGGAATCGCAGATAGTTCAGTTCAATTTGATCTGTTTCTTTGACTTCAATGCTTGAGAAAGAACTCATTGCAGTTGTCTTGATGGTAATGAACAAATCATAGGATGACCACAAAGGCGAAGGTTGAGAGGTCATGAATGCACTGTTGAGAATCCTGTAGTTTGTGCTTTCAGCAATCGGAGTTAGTGAATCAATCCTCAATTTCAGGGGAGCGTTTCGGACACGATCTTCACCCATCAGGTCCAGAGTGATAGCGAACGACTGTGCTTTTGAAAGATCTCCAATAATCTCATCCGATTCAAGGCCTAACCCGAATTGGAAGAACGTGATGTAATATGAGTCCATGTAATTCTCAAATTGACTCAACTCGGCATTCTCGATGACTCGACTACCGCGTTGCTCATCGTTGATGTTCCCTCCATCGAAATTTTTCAAAACGGTCGAGAGTGGAATCGATTCATCGCCTAAATGGTCCAATCCCCACCGAATCCAAAATGCCATTTCCCCTTCAATGGTCAAAATCGTTGTCTGCCCAAGAAGAAGTTCGCCGCCATCCGATTCCAATTCCATGGACATGTACACGTCGAGAGGCGACCCTTTCCCATTTGTTCGCAACGGTTCATTGAGTGGATAATAGCCACCTCCATCACCCGAACCATCAAAGGTTTCAATGTCAAAACTCGTTGACCCGGTAAGGATTAAACCGTCTTGTAATTCATACGAAACGGAAACACTCACTGTTTCTTGACCACCTGCAGCACCGTCCCACGTCCAAATCACTAGGATTGCCTCTCCATCGAGAACTTCAGTGGGGTCTTCGGTTTGTTCGATACCGTTCACCTGGAGTGAAATGCCCTTTGAAAACACAAGGGATTCCATTCCAAACGGAGATTCAATACGTACAGCGAAATAGACCATATCGCCTTCGATCAATGGCTCATCGAGTGTTAAATCGATCAACGGAAGTACTGCAGTAAGAGCAGAGGGGTGTTCTTCACCACCCCAGAAGAATTCAACCTTCGGACCACCGGAAGGCACGGTAAAGGTGATGGTTCTTGCATTCACACTGACGGCTATTTCTGAAGTTCCACTCACTTGGACTTCTTCGACAGGAACATCGATTGTGATTGTACCTGAGCCTTGAGGAACGAATTGCTGGTCAACGCCCAGGAAGGCAGTGAATGAAGAACCACCAATGGTTACAGTTGCTGACATGTTGAGTTGAGCCCCACCGGCATCAGAAACCGTGTATCCCAATTCAACAGTCCAAGTCGATTCCGGGACGGTTCCTGGCCAGGCAGATTCAAGACTCCAATCTCCGACCTGCGCCGAAGAAGTAATCGAGGTTTCAAACGAGGCGGATGTGGATGTTTCCGAGAGCAGATCTGCAAACGGAGACAGTTGCAAATCCACATCACCAAGTAGGAACAAATCGACCTGAGTAGCCTCACAGCAGACTTTGGCATCTTCAGCACGCGCATTCGATGCTAGTGGAGAAAAAGGTGCTAGCAAAGATAGCATGAAGCAACTCAAGAGAAGGAAAGCTCGACCTCGCATACTCTCCATGTCAGTTCCTCATGAATTAGGCGTATAACATCAACGCCGATATGTACCAAACACGGGTTGTTTTTGAATCAAAGGGCTTTGTCCAGTAACGTGCCTAATTCTTTCTCGAAGAGACCAATAAGTGCTTCTCCGACTTCCCCTTGCAACTCGTCCGGCAGGAGTCGTAGTCCAAGCCGCGTTGCTGCTCGTGTAGCCTTCAGTTCAGCATAGACAGAACGCGCTTTTTGATGGAAATAATAGGCCACTGCTTCCTTAATTTCTGCATGGAGATCAGGGTCTTCTTCGATCTTGTTTCGAATGTGTGCTTTCAACTCATCTTTGACAATGTCTTTGAAAGATTCAATGATCAAATCCTCAGTTGACATCAAGTCTTGAACACGTTCACGAATGCTCCCTGTTAACAACCGCTCAATCGCCATGATAATCCCAGAACCTCTTGATGTTTCAATCCGTCGATGATGACAACCGACCAGTCCGAAGCAATTCATCAATCAATCGACCAGCATGAAGGACTGCTGCATCAGCATCACGTGGCCACGTTTTCATGACACGGAAGAGTGTCGAAGCCAAATCTGTTGTTTCGTTTGGTATTCGCATTCGCTTCCAAATGAGTTCCTCTAAACGAGCGGTAGAAAGACCATCACTTGACAGCAACGGCAAACTGTACTCGGATAGTGCCTGAGCTCTTGATGAGGCGTCCAAGTCATCCCACACTTTTTTCAAACGTTGAAGTCGACGAGCAGAGGCAGCAGGTATCATCTCCACACTTGCATCTTCAATCTCAGGAAGAGGTAAGACCTGAATTGTTCCTTCGTCACGAAGAAAGTCACGAACCATTGTATGAATCGGATCCATGGTTGTGTCCAAACTTTCCATCAACCATTGACCACAACCTGAATACGGTCTGCAACGTTTTGTTCGACTGCCGTTGGGAGCGACAGATGAAGCGATTGCAGACGCTTGGAGGACGACATCAATTCGCCCTCTCTTTTTGCTTTTGGATTGGTTAAATTCAACCTCCACAGGTTGAGACGAAAGAACCCAGGCATTGTCAGGAGAATCTTCAACGCGATTCCATGGGTCAATAAAAAAGACGTTCGCATGTTCCTTTAACGGGATGAGATCCGTTTCGTCGGGAGGAATGTGCGAGTTTGGCACAAGAATTCTGCGAGAATAGGAGATCCCTTTGTCGATGAGTGCAGATTCTAAGAATCCTAAAGCGAGCATCGAGTGGAGGTCTGCGGTTGCGACCAACATCAACGACTCGGATTTGAGAAATGCAATTGCTTCATCAACAGTATCGCTAAGTGGAGCAAAAAAAGGCGCCGCTCGCAGGTCTTTCATAGCCGTCCCATCTGGGCCTTGACCCAGTACCAAATGAATGCTCCCAATCACTCGACGATAAGTCGGAGCTGGTCTCGCTTGTACTTCCAGTCAGCAGATAGTCGTCCTTCTGCTCTGTAATAATTTCCAAGACGACGAATTTTCGCTTCGGTCAATTCAAGCGAACGCTTGTTGTGAATATCACGATGGTTGTTTGTGAGATGGTCGATGATAGCGACCGCTTGTCTCATGAGATTCATCAAATCTTCAGGGTAGCTGCCACCAAGATCGTTCTCTGCTACGACAGCACCAATTCGCTTACCAAGGACCAATCGGGCGTTTGGTACTGCATGCTTGTCGCGAAGAATCATACCGATTTGTGATGTGCTCATGCCCTCTTTGGCATACTTGACAATCAAGGATTCAATCTCCTTGACATCGGTGTTGGACCAAGCGGATGGCTCAGTCATGAATGGCTTCGATGAAGCACTTTTTCCTCTTCGACCTGAATACATTCGTGCCATATGGACCACTCGGAGCATTCTTGCGACCTGCTTACCCTTCTTAACCACATCGCTTCATCAGGCTATCGTTTTTGATGCATCTTGGCCAATCGACCAGGGGTATTCGCCCACTCCCAACCGGGTGCGAGACTTCTTGCCAAACCAACGGGCTGGCCATCCTGAACCACGAGTAGGTCTTGGCCGCGGCGTATTTTCTTGTCATAGGTTTCAATAATTCCCAAGTGAAGATCACCTTTCCACTTGATTGAGGATTTGAGGTGAATGCAGGGCAAAATTTTGTGTTCAAATAAACTTCCAATTGCTTCTTTGCTGAAAGCAAAACCTGCACGATCGAAGAACCAAAGGGCCACTTGCTTACCGTCCTTTTCAATTCTCCATCGAGGAGGTTTGCCACGAATACGACATCCTTCAAGCCAATCGTCACGTCCGTACAGATAGCGGGAAATGCTCTTGAATCGATCCATGTTGACCACCTCGCCTTTTCGGCGTATTAGACCGAGTTCCGTCTTGCTATGCCGTACAGCGTCTGTCAGGCGTTGGAGAGAAGTGCGTGCTCCTGATGACTCTCCTTGACGAGTTTCGATGACCTCAATTCCGTCCAATTTGATGTCAATTCCGCTGTGATTTATGACGTATTGGTAATCGTGTCGTTCAATCAATGATTCAACCATCGTTTGAACTCGTGCAAGTTCATCCCCTGTCCAGTCGCCGGTTACAGGAATGTCATAGAATCCAGCAGGCCAAACGTCTTCTAAATCACGAGGGACGAGTCCAAGAGGGGATGTGATCATCACTTCATGACAGCCATTGCTGCCGATGGCCTCGATAAATTTACGATGTGATTTCGACAATCGATACGGTTTACGCTCCGAGCACGGCAGCAGGACAAGTGTATGGTCTAACCCCTCAGGAGTCGAGTAGTGTTTTGTCATGAATTCAACCCACGAGTAGACTTCGGGGTCGAGATGACTTTCCTGCGCAAGAAACTCAATTGATTCAATTCCTGATGGATGGGCTCGAAGTACATCCTTTGTCGAGTGCATGAGTGTATCAAAATGACGCATGTGTTCAACCAGACGTGGACTGTTCAGACTTTGCTGTTGAGCAAGACGACGGAGTGTTCCTGATTCAATCGCTGAATGAACAGAACGAATGGCCTGAAGATAATGCTCCAAAGCCGTATGCATGTCCAAGACCTCACCAGACAACGGCTTTCGAGGGCCAAAGGATGTCAGAAGATGATCAGCACTGAGGGCAAATTGTACTCTGCTTGTATCGAAGAGGTCAACTCCAAACCAAGCCAAAACAGCCAGATTGTCTGGGCCACCTAGACCTGGAGTCCAGAGGAGGGCTCCGGGAAATCGATGCTTCAACGTTTGAATTGCTTTCACAAGTTTGCCTGGTTGTGCAGCAAGCTGGACTGCATCGACCAATACAACGATGTTGGGTTGCAAACCCTCATCCATCAACGAGGGGTCGTGATGCAACCGTTGCCAAGAGACCGGTAAAAGTGGGCCAGAATCTGCCGATTCACCTGCATTCGCTTCTTCCAACGATGGGGGGAGAACGTGACCGACAGACGCTTCCATGAATGGTCCGGTTTGATCAAATGTTGGCGGAATGAGGCAATGATGAGTTGAAATTGAAATGCGAGCAGGAATCGTACGTGTTTGTGTGCAATGGAATGCTGCAAGCTCCTTGCAAGCATCATCATCATCTTCTGTTGAGATCAATGCCGGTGTTCTCACCGCCGGGGACGAACGGTCTCCTAACCCCCAAACCCTTCCGTATCGATGACGAAAGAGAACGGTACGGCCAAGTCCATCTGCCATGGCGTGTGCTGAGGTGGATTGTTTTTCAAAGATGGCACGGATTCGAGAGAAAGTGTTGAAAGACTATGGCACGGAGCACAATTCATGGAGAATCAATCCCATTGGAGGCAGATGGCATCGATTCTCTTGATTTCGACCCTGCTCATTGTCCTCGTTCCTGCAACTCATGCAAACGATTCCTCCGATGAATTTGTCGTGGATGGTCGAACACAGTTGATTGCAATCTCACCTGACCAAGCATACCATCAATCTATGGAAGTCGATACAGGAACGGTCGTTTCCGTCAATGTTGGGTGCAGTTCCTGTGAGGTCAGACTTGAAACGGGAGATACAACGCTTATTTCATCGACCTCTGTAACCTTCACAGCGACAGAAGCGAGCACAATCGATGTTCACATTTCCTCATCATTAACCGAAACCGTATCAACGTCATTTCTCGTATCCCAAGACGAAGCACATTTGGCCGTTCGACCGAGCCCTCAAACCAGCATCGATCTGGTTGATTCATACCGGTGTACGAGCCCGGAACTGTGTATGGATATGCACCGTGGAAATCTGATGACGATTCTCACTGGAGAATATTCTGTCCTTGGGTTTGACACAGGTGCTGTGGAACTCAACGCTGAAGAATACTATGGATTTCGTGTCCTCACAGGCGAAATTGTTGAACTCACACTTCACCATGCATCGGATTCATTGCGGTTTGACTTCTACTTTCAAACCGATACAACAGAATCACTTCTCGAACCGACCATAGAATCAATGACTGCAAGCAACCCAAGCACTATCGAAAAGACATCCTACATCAGCATCGAAGAGGATGGACGCATCATCGTCAAGGTCTCGACATCAGCCACACATTCTGCATATGCATTGCAACGTGTCATCCATGACCCACAGTTGACCATGACCATCGAGAATGATACTTCTCAATTTACACAGATTGGTCACGAATCATCAACGACTGCATTTGCAGTTGATGCGACGAGTATCGTACAGCTCGCCCCTGTTATTGAGGACGTCACCGCTCGCCTTGCTGTACGAATCGGAGACAGTTGGGTCAATATGCCTGAGATCACTGTTGAACAGAATACCGTTGAGCGTATCTACGTGTATCCCAACTCAACCATGGCAATGCTCACCATCGAAAGCGATGTTCACTGGGTCGATGTAACCCTTGAGAGTTTTGCAGATGGAAATGCGTCAATTGATGCTCCAGGGCTGGGACCGACGGTTCTTGCAGAATCAAATAGGCTGATTCTGTACGCAGAAAACACCGTAGGTTACGATGGCGAACTCACTCTTGCTGCCATGGATACCGCAGATTTCTATTTGATTTCTGTTGATGGTTGGGTCGATTCAGAACATCGCTTGCATGTTGAAATTGACGGAAACAGTCCCGATTTGATTGCTGAAGTATACGAATGGGATCAAGAAACAATGGAGGAGTTGCAGCAATACACACTCTCCCCAGACATGTTTACCTACGACATGGACTTGTACATCACCGTAGGACCTGGTATGCATCTAATCAAATTGTATCATGCAGACAGTTCAATCCTTGACAACCAAACCTGGAGCAACAACCTTGATTCACTCGAGTACGATATTACCATCACAAAAGTGACCACTGAAATCGGAGAGGAACCATGGTTTGCTCCATCCGAGGAAGCAAAATTCTGGGGCTCAACTGTTCGATGGATTCTTGGTCTTGGGATGATGCTTCCGGCCTTGTATCTGGTTGTATCAATGCGGAACACACGGCGTGCAGCAGCCCGAATCGGTGCAATGAAGGAACGGCTCGAAATTCTTAGCCAGCTTCTTGATGAAGGAAAGAAGACTCCTGAGCAGACACGGAAATCGCTCGTCCAATCCTTGCAAGCTGTTGCTACACTTCCGTGGGAATCAGCAATTGCATCATGGGGTGAACCAAAACAGTCCTACACAACCGATGGCACATCGATTGCGGTCTGGACATTGGACCCCCGGTTGGCCAAATCATCTGGAAATTGGCCGATTCTTGTCGGATTAAACACGGAACATGAAACCTGGGAGATTGCCGCATTCCGATTTGACGCACCGTACGGTCAAGCGCTCAGTGTTGATCATGTCGAACCACGACTGCTGCATCAAGGTGAAGAGGTGTTCATCGATACGATCGCCAAGAGAACTACGGTGTTTCTGACCGTTGATCTTACTGGAGATGCTACACAGGTCGATGTTGAACTCAACGGTCATGTCGATGGTGTTCCACGTGGCATGCGCATTCCAACAGCCTTGTCACGGTTCGATGAAGAGGAATAATCATTCATTCGCTCTTCGATCAGCAGCATCGTCCAAAATACGTTGCACCTGGTCATCAGGATTCAGACTGGATTTCATCGATTCCAGTTGCTTTTTGTCCGCCTTTGAAATCTTACTTGGGACGTGAAGTTTGAGCAATACTACAACATCCCCACGACCACTTCGCCTCATGTGAGGAAGACCTCGTTTTTTGATTTCAAGGGTATGGCCAGCAGAGGATCGAGCAGGAATGGAAATATCCAAAGATTTCCCATCGATGTGATCGATGGTGATCTTGGTCCCAAGGATGAGGTCTGGATAACCAAGTGGGAGTGACATGATGAGATCTGAACCGTTCCTCTCGAACCAAGGGTGCGTCAGGACTTCAATCTCGATGAGGAGATCTCCGTGCGACCCTTGCCCACGTTCTGCAGGTTGTCCTTGACCGCGTAATCGCAATCGTGTACCATGCTCTGCTCCAGCAGGAACATTGAATCGTATGGTCTTGGTTTCAACACGATGACCTCGTCCCGAACAATCCACACATGGAGATTCGACAATTGAGCCGCTTCCACCACATTCTCGACAATCTTGAATCACTTCATTGACAAACGGGCCAATTTGTTGTCGAACTCTTACCCGGCCTTGTCCTTGGCAGTTTGTGCAATTCTTCGTTTTCCCATCTTTTGCTCCCGAGCCAATGCACGTTGTACACTCAACTGGAAGGTCAAGTTCAATCGATTCTTCGCTTCCGGTGATGACTGTAGCCATCTCGATGCTGTGACGCACGAGGATATCCGAACCCTTTCGTTCTCGGCTTTTTCCACGACCTCCTCCAAAAAATCCTGAGAAGAAATCTCCGCCGAGTAGATCCTCAAGGTTGATGTTAAATCCACCACCTGAAAAGCCACTGAACGGACTCCCTGCAGGCCCATCGTGGCCAAAGCGGTCGTAATGAGCTCGTTTCTGATCATCGGAAAGAACAGCATATGCTTCTTGGATTTCTTTGAATTTCTCTTCTGCGTCTGGCTCTTCACTGCGGTCAGGGTGATATCGTCGAGCAAGACGTCTGAAGGCATTTTTCAAATCTTTTTCTGTTGCAGTCCGGTCGACATCGAGGACTTCATAGTAGTCTCGTTTGTCAGCCATCGCTCCACCCGAGTCAACCCAGTAGGCCCTCCACTAAAACCTCACGTTGCCATTAGGCGGCAAGAGATGCACCACACGACTGACAGTAGCGTTCCGAAGGAGGATTGGAAGCACCACAGGAAGAGCAGGTTCCGGAAGAGACACTTGGCGGCATTGAAACTTGATTACTGCTGAGCATCGCTAAATCTTCAATCGATTCTCTTCTTTGTAGAGGTGCAGGAGGTTCTACGGATGTTGATGAGAGAATACCACCATCATCGCTCATCGTTGTCATTGTCAGATTTTCATTGGAGCGGTCTTCAGTGGATGTTGTTTCTTTGATGGGTGCAATCGGACGTTGTGCAATTACTGGTGTTTGTTGCGCATTGGAGCGTAAACGAGAGAGGTGTTGCTGCTCACGCTCTGCGGCCTTATCCTTTCCGAACAAGCTGAAGATTGAGTCGATGATTCCATCCATCATACTTGCTTTTCGGACAGAACCTACCGTTGAATCGACCTCCTCTTCCATCTCTGCCCCATCACCATTCATTCGTCGGGTCGCTTTCTGAACAAAACCCTGCTCAGTCAACATTCGAACGTCAGATTTGACATCCGGATCGAGTTCCATTTCAGGTGACTCTCGACCAAACGAACCGATGTTTGAATCCAGATTGTTGCTGTTGAGTTGTGTATCTTCTTGCAACTGCGTGTCCTTTTCCCAAACACCTTTTGCTTCCGCTTCATACACATGTTTCATCTTCTTCATAATCTCAGAACGGCGAAATTCATGATCCTTTGTCAAGCGAGTGCGTCGCAACAACATGAAGCCAGCAAAAATACTGACAGCATACCAAGCCAATGTGTACATCCATGAGAGGGCAAGAATATCTCGTAATGGTGTTACGATGACATGGAGGGCTCCCATCGCGAGAATTGGCAATGCAAAAAGCCCAATCGAGGATGATTGTCGCGTTGCCATACCTTCGACTCCTTCGTTTTCTTCTTATGCATTCGCCTTGATTGTTTCATCAACGATCCTTTGAGGCTCCACCTTTTCGAATCAATCCATCAATCAGGCCGATGGTAAAACCGGTATGAAGCAGAACGAGACACAACGGAACCCCCAAGACGTTGGGTAGGCCTTTTCTGAAATGTGACATTCCCGTAAGGAGTAGAACTATTGCGTAGGCGAAAACGGGGATTATTGCCAGAAGAGGACTGAACATCAACAGTACAGAAATCCCAATTAAGCCCAGCAGCGGTAAAAATTCCCGCAGAACAATGCGCTGAGGATGTTTGAGGAGGACTTTGGTTCTCCAAAAACCATAGCGGTGACTCATCAGAAACCATGATTTGAATGAGGTTCTTCTTCGCATGTTGACAACGACGTCCGGAGTTCGAAACAACTCGAATCCTGCTTTCTTCAATCGCATACTGAGATCACTGTCTTGACTTGTAAGAAAGGATTCATCCCAGCCTCCAATGGTTTCAAGCGCCATCCGCCGATGAAGTGCGAATGCTGGTACATTGGTTGGACCTTCTTGATTGAAGACCGCAAATTGACCAGTACTTCCACCGAGTGGACTGCGTAAAGTTGAATCAATAATTTGTTCCATCCGTCCTTGCTTCATTTCCGAGCCAAGAACAAGACAACCCAGTCCAGCAAGTTGGGGATGGTCGGATTCCAGTCGATCCCAAATGCGTTTCAGGTCAACAAGATGGGTTGGCTCAACCTCGATGTGACCATTGAATTCAAGGACGTGTGTGATGCTGTCGGGAAGTTGTTGCAGTGCAAGATTACGTGCATGCGGTACGAACCGTCCAGGATTATCGAGCAGGTGGAGAACAGGATATTGATTCGGCTTCAAACCACTCTGAATTGTCTGGACGATGTCCTTTGTTGCATCGGTTGAACCTCCATCGAGGACCATGATGATGTGTTCGTTTGCTGGGAGTGATTGAGAAAGTAAGGATTGCAAACAAGCCTCGATGTGGGCTTCCTCATTGAGGACGGGGAGAACCGTTGCCAACCAAGGTTCCGATGTTCGCATTGGTATGCTCTGTTGCAAATCTGTTTTGATACTTCACATTCACAAGCAGGTTCAAAAGCAGTTTCTGCTTGCTTAGGTCATGGACCTGAAACCGTTGTCCTACAACGGACGAGACGAGGGGATTGAGGTGACGTTGCGCTCTGAACTGCGTCCAGGTGATGACAGCAAAAATGTAGCAATCGCCATTCATTCCCTCTTCCCAGATGCTGTCATCAACGAGTTTGAAAGTGAGAGTTTTCCAAGCGACCGCCAAACTGAAATTGTTTGCAACCACCTCTCCTTCGAGCGGTTTTTAGAGCAATTGAGAACACAAGTAATCCTTGATACGGCGATGGATGCGATGGGACAACATCTCAACGAAAATCAAACTGTTTTTCGAATTTCTCGACTCGCTGCGTTCGCAGGAAAGATTGCTTTTGTTAACGATGATTTACCGTTGGGAGGTTCTTTTGAGATTCTTCTTCAGGGTGTTGGTTTGAGTGATTGGATCGAAGCATGTACATGGCATTCGGGACGACAAAACGTTCCACGACAATTGCATGATGAATCTGCCATGGATGAATCAGGGGAAGCATCCACCTGGCATCAGTAGTCATTGTTCAGCAGACGTTTCACAATTGGTATATCGGCCTCGAGCCAGTCAAGATCAAGATCCTCCTGAGAGGAAATCCACTTTCTGTCGCTGTGGGCTGTCATTTTCATTTCTTCTAGATTGGATGATTCAACAAGGTAACAATGTATTTCCACGTGAAGAAACGGATAGGAATGGTCCCAACGACCCACCCGCTTGATGATGGTTGCTTCTATGGACAATTCCTCTTTGAGCTCTCTCAGCAACGCCTCTTCTGGTGTTTCGTTGTGTTCGATTGTACCTCCTGGAAATTCCCATTTGCCAGGTTTCGGTTCATCGTCTCCCCTTCGCATCGCCAAGAAGCCTTTGTCGCCGAGGAAAATCCCGGCTGCAACTTTTATCGACGGTTTATACAGCATATGAGCGAGCATGTTCCGAATAAGAGTGGCCGCATCCTTCCGTGAAAAATGGTCAGTTGTCGGAAGATGAAGAAAGAGACAAGGAATAGCGAACTTGTGATTATTGAGCGCTTCTTGTGTCCTGTAGAACGTTTCGTTGCAGATGTATCGCCCAGCATCCAATGAAAGTTCGACGCCAACAGTCCATTCTTGCGTGTTCCACTTCTTCACAGGAACTTGTGTGTGGAGGTCTCCAATACCACTTAACGTGGCATTCCGCACATGTCTCCCAGAATTATCAGGAATGGTCATGTCCAGACAATCTTGTGCACGAAGTTCGATTCTTGGAACGGTGCATTCGCCACACAGACCCAAATGTAGAATCGCGTCCCATTCACGACGATCCAGCTCTTGTGCTGTCCAGTGGGATCCATCCTCATCGACTGATAAAACGTGTTTTTCGATCGACACTTCACTCGAACCTCTACCGAACGGATTGTTGATCGGAAGAAGCGAGGGAAAGGTCTTGATAATTGCCTCTGTTGGGTTGACATCATGACTGCCGAATGGTCCAAATCCGGTAAGAAGAACCCGTGGCATAGTCTTGCCAACCGTTGAATGTTCTTGATTTTGCTGACAAAATGGCAACAGGTTGACAAACCAAAACATGAAGCAGCATCTGAGGCGTATGACTACAACAGGTCAATCGGAATTGAAGCCATGGCGCCTCATTACCGAAATATGGAGAGAAATCTTCCTCGGCGTCGGAATGTGGGGTGCCTTCAGACCAATCTTTGCAGCCCTCTTGGCTGCTATTCCTGGATTGTTTCTTGGACAACATTTCAACAGAAAACATCGGCGTGCTTTTGATTGGACACTGTTGCAAATTCCATTGGCACTAACCTTCGTTCTTTACATCCCACTCTGGTTGTGGTCGATTTACGATGCATGGCGAGACGCAACTGTCATTGTATCCGAAGCTAAAAGCGGCTAAGGGCGCCATAATTGGTCTGAAGTTTCCAGTTCTCCTGATTTCATTCCTTCCAAATCATCCAAATCATCTTGGTCAAATTCTGTCGGCAAATCACCACTGAAAAACGCACTGATTGTGACCGTCTCAACTGCCCAATACATAACTGAATCTTCATTGTTTGAGTGACCAGGATGCTCCGAATCTTCATGATCTGCAGGAGAGGTATACACCAAATTGACGAGACCCAAAAGATGACCAAATTCGTGAACCATCACACTGTTTTCAATATCTTCCGCTGAGATTCTTGGGTTAAAAATAGAGGTAGCATCTTCAATGGAATCCGGGAACAAGGCGATGGTCGACGCATCGACTGCGACGCCTAGGACACTGTCATCAGAATATTTCCCTTGAGGCATGATGACATGCCAACGCAGAACAGATGTTTGTGGAGGAGAATCCATTGTCTCATGGGCGATATCGCGAACCTTATCCGCAGTCCAAGTCTCTGACTCAGCGAACGTTACTTCAGTCAACTCAATACGAATTCCATCCGGCTTATCGCAGACTTGACCCAATCGTTGTTTCAAAAGATTGACAGTAGAAGTTTCAGGGTTATATCCTGGTGCATGGTCGATTTCAATCACCATTTCCTTGTACGAATCATCTCGCAAGCATGCCAGAGCAAGCCCGCCAGGGACTCCCCAAGATTCTCCAAGGATGTTCTCAATCTCAGAAGTGCAACCAGACATCGGAACTGAAAGCATGAGACAGGACAAAAGAGCACCAATCAACCGTCGATTACGCATAGTCAACCCACATCCCCGCTCTTCTAAAATCTCACGCAATTACCATTCATCTGGCAGTTCAAGTGGTGAAAACAACTGACCTGGTCCTGTCGCTTCTGCAAGTTGCTGGCGAACAAGTTGTTCCCATGAACGCAGGGCGAGGATTCCCTCGACCAAATCCATCTCGGTTTCAACAAGGGTCACACGGATGAGGGTTGACAAAATATCCATGCGGTCATGGTCAACGATTTTGAGTACTTTTTCAACATCAAAGGAAATGGGGGTTTGTGGCATGTCATCCCTTCTTTCAATCGGCCAAGGATGGGATACACGGTCATTGATGGTCGCCCCTGTCTTTGAGACATACTCATTGAGCGATCCCAACAGCCCTTGAATGTGATGTTGCAACACGAGAGCAACTTCGGAAACCGGCATCGTTAGTTGACCAATAAGATTGACCATTCGTTCTTGTAAGAGCACCATTGATTCTGTTGCTGACAAGTTGTCAACCCCCCACTATTTTTTGGAAAACCCTTCGATGTATTTCCATCCGAAATGGTTCCATTGTTCTTGAGTCCATCCTTCAGGCAAACCTGTTGGAGGAAGAGGAGCGATTCCTCTTGGGTCAGGGTGGGCAAGTGGAGCCTTCGCTGCAGGCTGTAGAGCTGGTGCAGGTGCGGGCAGAGGAGCAGGTGTTGCTTGAGGCGTGACCATTTCTGTGTTCAATTCTGGGACTGTTTTTGCTTCCATTTCTTCGGAAACAACATCGGTTTGATCAGCATCGAATTCATCATCTCCATACTTCATCTTTCGATACATCACCAACATCCACAAGAAAGCAGAGAGCGATGCGACCGCAACGAGGTACATGAAGATGGCAAACTGTCCATCGCTTGCTTGTTGTGCTAATGCATCCCCATCACGAACGGTGTCCTTCTTGACAATGAGTGGGTCGACATTGTATCGATCCATCTCTACACCGTCAACAAGAACCAACAATCGATAGTACTGTGATTGTCCTGGTTCGACCGTCGCAACAACTGGAATTGAAGTGTATGTCATCATTCCAGCAGAGATTGGTAGCGACGCATTGGACTCTTCATTCCAGTTCCCACCATCGACCAAGCGCTGTAGAACGAAACGGATATCTCCTTTTCCACCAGCATTGAGGACGTTAATTTCCAGTTCAGATGTTTCATCGCGGGTTGGACTTGGATTGCTCCAACCGATGTCAGTATCGGCTTGGTCGAATGAGATACTTGGCCCTAACAAGGACAATGGCCAGGTTGCAAATGGTTGGTCAATGTTGTTGTTTTGAGTTTCAAACGGGTTTCCTGTTGCGTCCGATCCCGAAACCCAAATGTCAACAACATAGGATGGAAGAAGGGTTGTTGCGCCCATATCGGTCAAATCGATTTCTCCTGTCCAGAAAAATTGTTCTCCAAACGGTAGCGTTTCTGGTAGAGCAGTCGCACCACGAGAGATTTCGGCCTCACCAGCTCGGATACGATAATGTAGTACAGCAGGATTATCCAAATCGAATCCGTTGTCATCAACAGTTTCGAGCATAACTTGGAGTGAATTCGCCTCACCGATCGAGAGGGCGGAACCCGCAGGAACTTCATTGAGCATGACTGTTTGAATGGTTGGATTTGAACTGTCCACTGCAAAACGGACTCGTGGTAAAGGGCTGGTCTCGTCCTGTGCAAGTCCCGGCAAATCATCCAAGCGCAACCGCAAATCAAGGTGACCAGAATTGACTGCTGGAACCAAGAGGTCGAGGCTAAATTCGCCGTTGTCACGAGGCGAGGTTCTCCAGATGTGGTCAAAATCTCCAAAGACGACATCAAACGCTCCTGCAGGAGCGGGCGTCTCATCTTCACTGAACATTACACGCCCAGTGACACGCAGGGCTTGGCCACTACCAATCAGTGTTTCTTCAGCATCATCGTTGTAATGATTTGTACCATCACGCAATTCTACTGCCTTGATGTGACCGGGTTCCGTGTAGAATCTGAAGTCGTTGTCCAAACTCCATGCATTTGAGCCCAAGCCGCTAATCTTCGAGAAACATGGAGTGACTTCGCCCTCATTGCATGGCTTATCTGTGACCTTGAGGATTGGGATGAAATGTTCGTTTCCATTCGTATCGTAAGCTTCAGGGAAGGACCATGTTAACTGGAAACGTGCACGGATTAGCAACTGATTCTCATCATCACCGAATGTTGACACTTGAGAGTACAGATTCGATACCGCAATGAATTCGCCTCCAGACTCGAGTCGTGCCTTTGGCATCCCATCCTCATCTTCCTCCAGTTGGATAAAGATCGAGGTTTCGTCGTCGTTCACATCCTCTCCAAGAGCGAATTGAACAAACTGAATATCGTCCCAGCCGTTGCGATCAGACAACACAACCTGAGCAGTGTACATGATTCCGGGATGGAGTGGTTCTTCATCCTCATGACCGATAATGCTTGAATTGGTCAAATCAACAACCGGCTCAAATTCCTGACGTATACGGTAGGTTGAAGCATCTGCATCCCAATTTGGCATCACTTGGCCTGGTGCATACCCACACACCTGCGGAGATGGAGGGCACACAGGACCCCCTCCCATTGCGACCTGGTTCTGTTGACCATCCTGACCGCTGACGAATATCGAAACAAGTTGGCCATGCTCAAGCATTGAATCGTCCACAAGCCCGTTGAAAATGTTCAATCCACCTGCGATAGTTTCCGGTGAGGAGAGTGTTTTCTCTGCGTATTCATCTTCCTGCGGGAGTCCATCGAAGTTGAAATCGTGACATCCGATGGCTACGGTCGATTTGCATCCAATCCAGTAATGGAGACTGATTTGTGTGGGTGGGTCAACGCTGTCCTGGATGTTGACTGCTACCGCCTGTCCACCCGGCGCAGGCGGACCAACGTGCCGTTCTTGTCCATCGAATGGAGTCACGGAGAGAACCAAAGGTGAGTTCCCATCCAGAACGAGACGAATGGTGTTGTATCCCGGGTTGGTAAACGTTGATCCATTTGGTAGATTGACGGCTTGGAGCGAAAAGACCATTCCTCCCGGAGCGGATTCAATCGGTGAAGTAAAAGTGAGGTTGTAGGAACCAAAATTCGGGTTGGATTCCTCGGCCAAGACGATGGGTTGTCCGATTGGATCACCATCATAGGTGACGTTTTGACCAATTACACGCAAATCAAATTCGCCTGAGAGCGGTGACAATTGTGATGATTCGAAGTGAATCTTTCCGAGGAAGGATAAATTCTGTCCGCCTCGAACCCAGTCTTGAGCAAAGAGTTGACGTCCTGTTTCGTCGAAAACCTGCAAACCATCCAGTTGAATATCGTTCTCAACACGCAGGTTCATTCCTTCTGTTTGCCAATTGCTCACCGCTGTACCAAGTGAATCTTTGACGGTAAGAAGCGCTTCAGTTGATGGCTCATCGTCCCAACTCCAGTCGACTGTTAGGGGTATGCGGATGGTACGGACATCGTTTGCATCAATGGATGATGAACAGTTCGCAGTATCAAAGGAAACAATACCACCTGCATCACTGAGTGTGCTGCATGAATCACCCTGTTGCCATTTGAACGTTGGATTTTCGCCTCGAGAGTTGTTGAATGAAGCTGTGACTTCAGTTACAAAGTTCACTTCGTCACCGTGAGCGACTTTGATGATGAGATTACGTGCAATTCCATCGGGAGCAGCCATGCCACCCTCAAACGTAGCACTGATGGCATGTGTGTTCATTTTGTAAGACACGTCAATGTTGGTGATCTTGACGCGACCGGATGTTTGTGCCTTGATTGCCAGTGGGACTTCAACAACACCCTCTCCGTTGTCGGGGATGAAGTCGTTGAAGGCATCGACCAACGTCGGTTGGAAATCGACTTCAACACCAACGACAGAGTCGTCATTCACGTCAATTGCCGATTCATTGAGGAACAGTATGCTCTCCCAATCAAAATTACCATCGGCCCCGACATCAATTCTGGGCCGGTCTGGATAGCCTTCCTCGTAAAACAACTCGAGACTGTCCATAACAGGTGTCTTGAAACGATCCGTTGAAGTCATGGTGACAGCGTAGCGAAGGACATTTCCTGCTCCATCGGTTGAGAAACTTGTCTCTACAAGATTTTCTGCAGGCTTCCACGTCACTCCATCATCGTTGGAGACCTGAACGGTGACATCCGTTGCTGGATCAGTCGTCGATGTCCAGACTGGACGGACTTTCCCTACCTTTGTTCCAGTCGGTTTCGCGGGAGAAATCCAAGTTCCACTTGCTTCGTATTCGGTTGCATATTCGAGATCAACCCACCATGAAACGGCGGTAGAACCAATGAGTGTTGCCTTCCATACAAGTTCCTTACCGGGATGTTGGAAGTGGACAGTCGTGTTGGATTCAACAGACACCCAGTGTGTACCATTGTCTGCTGATACCCAGTAATCAACTCGGTCACCAATGGACGCTGCGGACCAGAGCGTTTCCATGTTCACAGCAAGAACATCATCCGCCGTCTCAATAACGGGACCGAACCATGTCGTGGTCCCGGGTGCTGGGGTTGTTTTGTATTGCCAACTCGTTCCAAATTCATGATACGAGGGTGAACTCGACCACGTTGAATATCCGGAGTCAACAGTGATGAATCGCTGACCATCGTAAAACAGGCCATATCCGAGAGAGGAAATGCTTCGAACTGTGTTTTCAGGGATCAGGGCTGTTGCGCTTCCAGAGCGGCCCCATGATTCCAACTGGTCTCGGTCGTTGTAGTAATTCCCATCTTGGCACCGCATGAAAAAGTGGGTTTCGTTCATTTCCAAACCACGTGCTTGTTGATTGCTGACACCGCATTGCCAGATTGATGAGGACGACGTTTGGAATGTGAAATACTCATTGCCACGCTCCAAATCACCAGTTAAACTTACGGTGTACGATTGAATCCTTCTGTTTTGATTGTGCAAGACCCAAATGATGTCTTCGACAGGGTCGTACGTGATTCCAGTGTAATCACCACTCCCTTGGGGTTGGAAAGAATTGGTACAGACCCATTCATTCTCGTTTGAGATGTCGAATTCAAGAACCCGGTGATACATCGTATTCGCTGATGAGGTGTAGAAATATTTGTACCCTGAAAGGATAGCATACAGTCGTTCGTCATCGGTGACAACCCAATCTCTGAATCCCCATTGACCGTAATACGACGAGGAGTGCTTTGTTGGAAGTGTACAGCCATTTTGGTCCAACGTGATGATGCTTTCACGAGTCCCGTTGTTTGGATACAATCGGTGTACGATGTTGTGGAATGAGGTCGAAGACCACGTCGAGAGATACAACCAGTCATGGTGACGTAAGACAGCACCTTGGCCTTGGGCGTTCAGGGAGTTGGGACTCAATTTCAATTGTTGAGAAAACAGTGCGTCGGTTGAATTGGAGGTGTGCGGTTGACGGATTGCGTAGGTTCCATTGTCAAGCCATGCGGTACTTGATGGATTCACATCTTCGTCCATTCCATGTGCGTTGAATTCATGACTCGAGTTGGCCATGGCGAGTGTCAAATCAGAACTTTGATTGTCTGTATTGGAAGCTTCTCCTCCGACCCAATGATCTCGTGTAGTGGTCGGAATCGATGACCATCCCGTCGCTGATGCTCCTGACAATGTCATCTGTACATCAGTAACCTGAGCACCTTTTGGAAGAGCAATCTTTGCACCAGTGTCTGCATTTCCTCCCTGATACAATGCGATGTATTCGGTTGTTCCATCACTAAATTCGTACGTGTGTCGAGCCACTTCAGTCGCTTCTGCTTCCTCAATCCATACTTCGCTCAACGGGGAAAAACTCATCCCCAAAAAGAGCACAAGGAGCACGACGGCTACAGAACGTTGGGAGAGAACGTTTGCACTCATGTAAACAAGCCAATCCTTGAAGGATTATCAAGCGTTTGGATAGCCGTCACTATGTTGTTTGACGCGAATCGTACCGGATTGGTGAAGTTTCACCACGACTTCCGTCTTGTTCATCGTCATTCACTTCGAACCAATCAACCATCCAATCACCATCGGTGTCCCACTTTGTTGGATCTGTTCCCTCGGCAATATGATCGTCGTTGTAATCCAAAAGATACCACCCATATTCATGTTCTCCGACAGCACGAACGGGAGCGGTATTCGGAGCACCTGTGTAGTAAATATCCCACGGATCGGTTAAGTTTCCACCGCAGAGAACAATGTGATTCGATGAATCTTGAACAAGGAAATCATTGTCGTTGTCGTCCACCAGATATGCATAGCGAATGTCTGTGCTCTGTGTTTTATCCATCTTCAGATAGTTCTTCACGTTCTCATCCCACTGGCCGAGGCCAAGCAACAATGCTCGTAATTGCCATCCTTCCTGAATGACTTCACCTTGATACGTCAACCCAGACAATCGCACAGCATTTGGACTCGAAAGTTGCTCGTTGGTGATCGCGAAGTATTCTTGGAAATTCGTGTAGGGCTCATACACACACCCAACACCTGAACAATCCCAGTTCCCATCTTGATCTGCGTCCTGATTCGCATCAACGGCATCTCGGGGGTCCATCGTAAACCATGCGAGGGAAAGTTCTGGTCGTTCAAGGGTACCTGCGTTCAGGGAGAGAGGCAAACAGGAGTTTGTCGAAGTGTCGCATGCTCCGCCAGTAGCTGGGTCAATCCAATTCACTTGTATTTTCAAAAACGATGAATAGTTGTCATTCGACTCATTCCATGCTTTCGCGTATTCATACCAGTCAGGAATCATATCACCATCCGTATCGTTGTCCATTGGATTGGTTCCATACTTGAAGACTTCACGGCCATCGGTCAAATTGAAATCCTGGTAATGCGCTGTCACCGCCCCATTATTGAGTTCTGTAATGAAGGATTCAGAATCAGCATCACTGTCATTTGAATCTGGCCGAGTATCGTTATCGTACTCCATCCAATTGGTGAATGGAAGGTCGCCAATGCCTGATTGCACGATTTGATTGGATGGTGTAAAGACTCGATCGGTCCATTCACCCTGAACTGCTGGTAGATCAAATGCTGTACGATCGTACCATCCATCCGAATCTCCATCGTATGCAACATCCCATGGATTGAGCGGGTTCGCAGCCCAGTGATCGACAGTGGTTGGGTTGTCCATGCCATACAATGCATAACAATACTCCCAGCCATCTGGAATACCGTCCGAGTCTGAATCTGGATGTGTTGGGTCAGACACACCCACCAGCGTTCGGTTGAAGTTGTTCTCATTGAACGAATTGATCGTATTCATTCTGCTGACAGAATCTGGGCCCTTTGCTTTGAAATCATCAATTAAGGCTTGACGTGCTTGGAGGATGGACATTCCGGTTTCCTCCATGTAAGCATTCATTGCGTCTTCACCAAAATCGACGATTCCAATAGAGACTGGGACTGAACTTCTGTTGAGGTACTTCCCCCATGTACGTGCTTCCCATTCACGCAGATTCGAATATCGTTCATCCAAATCAATGGTTCCATCGCGGTTGCAGTCGTAACTGTCCCCATCCGAATCCAGGTTCACATCCGTTTCTATCAATGGATTTAGGCCCCATCGATTTTCATTCAAATCCCAAGAAGTAAACCAATATTCGAATCCGTCGTACATTCCGTCATCGTCCGTATCAGGATTGGTTGGATCGGTCATTCCAAGCAACAAGGAGATGAACACATTCGGTGGCTCTCCTGATTGCCAAGCATTGAAATCATCCAAAAGCCGCTTCCCTCGAGAATCCTTCGAGATGAGGATTTGGAAAACACGCTGAGCTTTCTTGGTAGGTTGTTGCACGTCACCATCCTCATGAAGAAGAGGAGCATCTGCAGGTGCATCGATTCCGTTTTCTGGATTGGATGTTGCGAGAGCGAACTCTTGCAAATCTACCAAACCATCGTTGTCACTGTCGAAGGTTCCATCGCCCGCAACAACTGGGTTTAGCGTCCATGTTTCTGCAGAGAGATTCCAGGCTGTAAAGAGCAATTCCATTCCATCGATGATACCATCACCATCGGTGTCAACGTTGTTTGGGTCACCGGTGGGTCCTGTGAGGTTGTACTGTTCTGGCGTCATGTACGTCCCAAAGGAAAATGTTGTCGAGGCGGATGGCCACTGCTGGAAGGCATAGGCTGATCCGAGAGTTGTGACGAACCATTGCGGAGACGAACGGTTTGTATTGGTCTCTGAAAGTTCAGAATCGATCAGATTGTATTCTTCCCAATTGGTCATTCCATCATCATCAGCATCAAGCCAACGGTCGCTCGGTTGAAGCGGATTGAGTGTCCATTCGTCGTCAATTACATTCCATCGTGCAAACCAGATTTCCCAACCGTCTGGCATCCCGTCCTCATCGGAGTCTGCGCTGAATGGGTCCGTTGAACCCTTCTCAATTGAGATTTGACCTGCCAAAATTGCTCCACTTGCACGGGATGCAAAGTCTGCCTCGGGCAATCCCAAATCGGAGATGTTGTCGAACAAATCTGTTGTAAACCCGTTCGGAAGTTCGATTCCATCGAGGGTCTGATTGTTCAAAAACAAGCCAAACCGGATGTGATATTCGAGGTAGTTGACAAACATTTCATTCAGCGTGAGAACGCCGTCTTTGTTGACGTCGTACCCATCACCGTCAGGGTTTTCGAAGAGATCCGAACCGTTCAATGGGTTGACACCAATGCGCAGAGGAGACCATGTGCACTGGCCGTCTGCTTCCCAGCCATCGGGAAGTGTATCTCCATCAGAATCGACAAGGTTAGGATCGGGGATGGACCATGTTTCAACTGATTCAGGCGATTCACCAAACTCTTCGAACAAATCCCCGTTCAAGCCTGCTTCTCGAACAAGTGACCATTGATATTCACACAGGTTTGCAAGTCCGTCCTGATCTGCATCCCATGCTGCATCCTCTGCACGTGTCGGGTCAAGTGACCAATTGTTACCGCCATTGAAGCTGTTACCAATCCAACGTCGATGTTGAATTTCCCAACCATCCGGCATTCCATCACCGTCAGTGTCGAGGACCGTTGGATCGGTCCCTTCATCAACTGAATTGAGATTCGCATACGTTGTTCGAGCTTGTTCACCAAGCGTTTCATCACATGTGTAGACCAGTTGAGGAGTATAATAACAATCAAAGTTGGTTTCGCTGAGGAAGTAGCCAAAGAATTCAGAACCATCTAGAAGACCATCAGAATCTGAATCGCTCTGATTGGGAAGTGTCGAGTTGTATCCACCATCAACTCGTGCAACGTAGCGATATTCTTCAAGATTGGTCCACCAACGATCGAGTTCGTCTCCACCATTCAAGCGAAGTCCGTCAACATCGCCATCAAGGAGTGCATCCCATGGATCCGTTGGATCTAGACCATAGGTTAACTCCCATCCGTCTGGCATTCCATCACTGTCAGAATCGTTTGCACCAGGATCCATCAATTCAAGATTGGAAAAACGGCCTGGTGCAGCAGCACCTAGGATGTAGAGTTCACCATCACGCTCAATTGTTGCGATTGATGCGATCTCACCTGGCATTTCTGAGTTTGATTGCAATCCGTAATCGTCAAGGAAGTTACCAGCAAGGACCCAAAGTCCCGCTGAAGAACCGACGAGGATTTCATCACCGGTTGGATATATCGAGTGAATGTTGTTCGATTTTGCAAGTTCATCAGCATCATTTCCGGGATGTTCGAGTGTACCACCAAAGGTCATATCGTTCAACTCGAGATTTAATTGGTGTAGTCCAGATGGAGTACCAATCCAGAGTACAGTTGGATTTTGTTCGTTCGGACCATCGAGCATCATTGCCTGAACCTCTGCTGGATTACCTGAAGCTCCAAGATTCAGTGTTCGCAGATCGTCAATTTTGTTGGGTATACCCGAGCCACTGGCATCGAAAAAGAACCGCCACGAAGGGGTTGCATCATCGCGACCTGTCGCAGACTCGAGCGTCATCATGCCGCGTTCTGTGCCAACATAGAGGACCAGTCCGCCCCCAGGGACGCTACCGTGCTCAAGTTCCGTTACCACAACGTTGTCATCCACCAAGGCAGACTTGAAGTTTGAACCGATATCGAAAGTTTGGGTGATTTGACCACCTGCATTTACCTCAAGAACCATGCCATCACCGTTTGCGCCCAACGCGATGAGTTGTTGGCTTGACCCTTCGATGGCAAGTTGATGGATAGCGAAGACTTCGATAGCATCGGTTGATGACCATGACTCAAGTTGTTCGATGAAGCCGTCGACCTGAATCGCTGCAACATGTACGCCATGCGAAGTAGCCATTGCAATGGAATGAGGTCCGTTCTCAGATTCGATAAATATGGCTTCGTGGCCAACAATCCCTTGAGGGAACCATTGGTCTTGTGTTACTTGCGTCTCATAATCAATTGTTGTCACACCATATCGGGTGAGGTAGTAGGCCGTTGAATCCTCGACCAAGATGCTGCGCACATCATGATGCATGACCGAGAGATGACCAGGAATGGCATTGAACGTCAATGGATATTCCTTGTATGACGAATCATTCACTCCGAGTTGAACTTCTTTTAATCCAGAACGAACTATGTTCCCCTCATCGTTGTGAATGTAGTATTCTTCCAGATTCGAGAGTGATTCGCCAAGAGCCAATGCGGAATCAGTCCGACTCACATCGGCAGAAACAAAACCATCACGATTGACATCCCAACCGTCTCGATCGTCATCAAGCAATGCATTCGAACGGTTGAGCGGATCGAGTCCAAAGTGGACTTCCCAGCCGTCCGGCATACCGTCGCCAAAGGAAGGATAGAGCGGTCGGACTGCGAAACCATCCCAGCTGTACCGATCCGAATCATCGAGCAATGGATCTGTACCAAGCCACAAATCTTCGCCAACAACTCCGGTGACATTCGTTGTGCATGCTGGCAAGATGTTTTGGAAAGAAGCGTTGATTCCGTTAGAGATAAACGGCCATTGCGTCAATACTGAACCTTGCGGGAGGGTTGCAGAACACCACAATCCATCCAATTCGGTGGTGAAATTACTCGGCATACCGTACTGATATTCTTCAGGAGAAGTATACTGTTCTGCAACGCTTAGAAAACCGTCACGATTGACGTCAAACCCGTCTTCATCAGGGTCATCGATGGCGTCACTCGCATTTAATGGGTCAAAATATGGACAGACGTAGCGCTGACTTGGCTCATCAAAACCACCTGCACGTTCACACATCCACGCCTCAAAACCATCAGGCATTCCGTCACCATCGGTATCAGCAATGCGCGGATCAAGGTAAACACGCTCACCGTTGTCATCGAGAATGCCAGTCAATCCGCGTGCAAAACCAGGATCGTTGCAATTTCGAGGGTAAGGCCAACAGAATTCCTCCGTATTATCGAGTCCGTCGTGGTCTGTGTCCAGGAGTGCATCATCTGCGTCGGATTCATTCATCCCCCTCATGAATACGGAACGGCCATCGACTGCTTGGTAGCTGAGGTTCTCACCAAATATTGATTCATGAACGTCAGGAATACCATCACCGTCGTTGTCGATTGGTTCTGGCCCAGTACCATCCGTATCCTTTGGATGAATGGTCGTTACCGGAGAGATTGCAGGGAACTGAGACATAAACAGAAGGCCTGCAACCACCAATACTGTCGTGAGTAATGTGGTCTGGCTCCTCCGCAACTCAATCACCTACGGCTTGACGCCCTATCCAAACTCCTCGTCTCCACGCTTATAGCAATGATGGAGCGTTGTTCATACACCGTTTCAACAACGAGGTCTTGAAAGGACAACAAAATCCCGATTTGAGGCGGTGTATTCAATATCCGTCTGCACTCGCATGAGGACGATTGGAATGGGGATGTCGATAACGCACCTTGGGACAGGCAGTCGTGGCAATGCTACGCTGCTTAGTTCAGGTTCGTCCCATGTCCTTGTGGATCAAGGGTTCAGTGGCGCCCAATTGGAAAAGCGATTGAACATGCTCGATGTATGTCCGACTGATCTGGAGGCGATTGTCATTACGCATCACCATGGCGATCACGGCGGCGGCGCTTTGATTGCGCAAAAGCGATGGAATGTTCCTGTCTTTGCAAACCATCGAACCGCAGCAGAACTTGGACTTTTGAGTGAGTTGACACACCATTTTGAAGCCCTTGATGTCCTGCAATTTCAGCAAGGGATATCGCTTCTCCCCGTCCCCGTGCCTCATTCAGGTGCCGACAATGTTGCCTTTGTTGCAAGCCACGGTGGTGAGCGAACGGCCATCATTACTGACCTTGGCAGTTGGACCGATGAACTCGTTCATCACGTTCGTGGATGCCAACACATCGCTGTCGAAGCTAACTACGATCCCAACAGGTTGATGTCAGGACCATATCCTGCCTCACTCAAAGATAGGATTTCGGGGAGAGGTGGACACTTGTCTAACGCACAGACAGGCGAATTCTTGACACAAGTCTGTACTGATGCGACACGAAGCATCACCTTGACCCATCTTTCAGAAATGAACAATGCGCCGCATCTTGCTGAATCCACTGTTTTGTTCGAAATTGACGAGGTGTTTGAAGGCGACATCAATATTTCAATGCAAGATGGGCCTCAATTCTCTCACTTTATCGGTCGACGAGATGGTGACGGGTTTGCAACCAACGCCATTCAACGCATACAGCGAGAATTGCCATGATACAGCAACCTTCATGTCAATGCCTAAATGCAGCCGAAGAACTACGTTGCACAAGGGGAGGTCAGGATGCGTCGCCGAAACTCGATGGAAGACGATGATGCTGTGAGTGAAATCCTCGGCGTCATCATGATGCTTGCCATGGTGATAACCATCATGGGCGGCGTCTGGATTTTCCTCAACCCCTACCTTGTGGCATTCAATGACAACACCAATTGGAACAGTGCGAGCAACATTGCAGACCGAGTCGAAGATCGCTTCGATGTCGTCGGTGATGCCCCAGATGGGACCGGTACACGACAAGCACTTTCACTGAAATCCTCTTCAATCAACCCCGCCAACCTTGTTGAAGAATGGATGATAGCATCGGACTTGACACCACACGAAGTAGTGAATGTCATTGAATTGAATGCGAGTTCGTTTCAATACCTTGCTCTTAATGAAACTGTGACAACCATCGTCGTGCAAAGTCCTGAGAACACCTCTGAGTTCTCGGTTACATCCAGTTTCGACTGGAGCACCATCGACCACAATCAGGACAGTGAATCCTACCTCATCATCGACTTCTACAACGCTGCCGGACAACATGTTCACAGGTGGTCGCGTTTTGTTCTTTCAGGGATTAGTATCAGTACAGCAATCGATGGAGGAATGAATCAGATTGCACTCATCAATGATGCCCGCATTACCAAAGACCCAACCACATCGTGGGCTATTGAAGAGGCCCCTCGTTTACGCCTCGACACCTTGGTCGATGGGTCAACACGCCTTTCATTAGTTCTGACGGATGTTCGCCTTGAGAGTGTCCTCGGAAACGGCC
>MDSX01078127.1_pt1 | contig 32559 bp, 27 predicted proteins | sample 811141 | NCBI WGS metagenome assembly MDSX01 (sample SAMN05326642, study PRJNA326480) | marine metagenome | isolation source: seawater | place: Atlantic Ocean: South East | collected 2010
ACCATCTCTCCAATTTGATGAGTATGCAATACCATTTTCTATCCATACATCATGAATGGAATGCCCGGCTGTATTCAATTCAAAAACTCCAACTCTAAACGGATTATTGGGATCTTCAATATTGATTATATCATATTTACGGCCATTATTTACCGCATATACATGATTATCGTAAATGAAAGTATTATGAACTCCACCTGTTAAATCATCATTAAATGCTGAAATAATTTTTACATCATATGGATCTGAGACATCAAGCAATACAAACCCATTCTTTCTATTAGAAGCTCCCTCTCGCGTAATCACTCCTATCTTGCCATCTCTGGAAACTTTCACATCATTGACGTTTCTTGCATCAACCTTTACAGTGTCAATAATTTTTAGATTTTTTGGATCTGAAACGTCCCAAAAGTAAGCTTCTCCATCACCAAAAATGCTTCCTGTCGCTGCAAAATCTTTTCCTTTATATTTTCCGATTCCTGGCCACACCCACAAATCTCCTGACTTCACATTTGAAACCAAACCATGGCCAACCATGCGAACTTCTTTTTTAACATTTCTTGATACAACATTAACTTTTTTTTGCGAGGAATAGCTACCAGACGATACAACTAAAGTATAAAGTCCGGGAGTCTCCGCTACAAATCTTCCGTCATCAGAAATATAAGCAGATGCTGGAAGTCCATAGTCTCCATATCCAGCTTTTCCAAAATAGGCATAATCTAAAGGCGCGTCTTTGACTAAGTTGTTATTACCCGCAAAGGCCTTAGCGTTAATATGAAGCACATCTCCAGTGCGAATTTCGGTTTGCTGAAAATCAATGGAAACACTTCTAACAGGATTGTTTACAATCTTAATTTTAAAGGTTTCAGTAATATTTTCAACCTTAACTGAAACCTTTACAGTTCCTGTTTTCTTGGCCTCAAAGGTATTGAATACGTCAACTCTTCCTTTTTTATTATCCGATAACGATATTGATAATTCAACATCATCTCTTTCGTTATTAGATGTGTCAATTATTTTAAATTTTAACGGCACAAAAGTACCTACATAAACTTTAGAAGGAATTGCAGATATATTAATCATCTTTACTGCGGGCTTAGGTACCATTACAATCATTTCGCCAGTAGCGCCGTTTACACCACGAACTTTAAATTTCAATTTTCCTGACCTGTTTGGCTTTATAGTAACCTTTGCCTTCCCAGTCTTATCGCTTACTCTTGGGGAAATTGACAAGCTGGTTCCGGGCCAATCCGGGGTAGGTCCAACACCGGGGTCATGTGCTGAATACATTGAAAAACTAGATTTAACTAAATTATTTTTATCATTTACTAGTTTAACAATAACAGTTTTACTTTCACCAAGCTCCATTTCAAGTTGAGGCGGTTCAAAAATAAAGCGATGTGAATCGTTTTTTTGAGCTAAAAGAAATGATGTTATAACGCCGTAGGTAATTAAAATTAATTTCATTTTTTTCTCCAAAGATATTTAACAGAGATTATTTTGTAATTGTTGTTCCATTTTTTCCTGCAATTGCACCATCTATTCCATTTATAGATGTAATAACTGCTTTTTCACCATGGTATTTCAAAAAATATAAGGCTGCTTGAATTTTTGGACCCATACTACCAGCTTTAAAATGTCCCTCATCAAAGTACTGTTTAGCTGTATCTTGGTTTATATTAAGTATTGGCTCTTGATCTTCTTTTCCAAAATTAAGATAGGCTTGATCAAGGTCTGTTATTATCCATAGTTCGCTAGATTTAATTACACGTCCAAGTAATGCTGCTGACAAATCTTTATCAATTACCGCATCGATTCCTTCTAGCTTTTGATTGTCATTCCAAAAAGTTGGAATACCGCCACCACCAGACGCAATTACGATCGTACCATTATCAACAAGAGTTTGAATCGATCTTCCGTGCTCAATGAATTGAGGCATTGGGCTTGGGACAACTTGCCTCCAACTACCAGGCTCCTGTTCTTTTATCTGCCAATTAAACTGATTGGCTAAATCTTCTGCAGTTTTCTTATCGTATCTACGACCAATATATTTTTGTGGATTCGCTATAGAAGGATCATCTTTGTCAACAATGGTTTGAGTGATTAACGTAACGACTTCTCGATCAATTTTTTTTTCTCTCAATTCATTTTGGAGAGACTGTTGAACCATATAGCCTATTGAGCCCTGAGTTTCAGCTACACAAACTCCTAATGGTAATGGCGGTATAGTTTTGTGGGTCAACTCCATTCTATATAGCTCGTCACCAACCTGAGGTCCGTTACCGTGCGTTAAGCAAATATTATATCCCAAAGTAACAAAATGCATTATAGCTGCAAGACTTTCCCTGGTATGCGCGAATTGCTGATAAATTGTTCCGGCTTCTTCTTTAGGTGAAAGTGCATTTCCTCCCAATGCTATTATTACTGATTTATCCATTATGCCTCTTTTGAGCCCAAATGGCCATTTGCTAATCTTTTGTTATATTTTTTTAAAGATCTATCTAGAGCGTTTTCTATATTTACTTCTAATGAATTTGAAAGTGTAATAATAGAAAAAATTAGATCACCAATCTCAAGTTCTAATTTATCATTATTTTTGAGAGTATTTTTTCCATAATCAGATGCTAGCAAAACTTCTTTAGCTAATTCGCCTAGCTCAGAAATAGTATCTAATAATCGTGATTCTGGTGATCCACTGATACTGTTTTTTTCACAAAAAACTTGAACTTTTTTTTGAATGCTTGCCAATTTATAACCCTAAGATAGCTTGTACAGCAATAAGCGATATGTTTTCATCCTGTTAAACATTTCGGAAGTCAAATTACCTGAAAAATAAATTTCATCAATTTTTGTTAAATGTTTTCGGAATACCCAACGAAATATTTTCATCGACTTAGAAAAGTTGCTATCTAAATACCTTCCAGATAATGTACTGATGGGAAGCGCTACGTCATTTAGCATGTCATTTAAAAGATCCATTGTTCGAGCAGTTTCTTTCGTGATATCCCTATTTAGAGTTTCTTCAAGGGGATATTCTTTTAAAGCATTTTGAAACCAATCCCATCCATGTCCTCCTCCTAAAGGCCTTCTCCCTGTGCCGGGCTGTCTAAAGAAATCACAAATTAACAAGTGGCAATTAGGCTTTAACGCTTCAATACTTTTTTCAATAGCTTTATTTACCTGAACGTATTGAAAGCTTTCGCTGAAAATAACGAGATCATATTGCTGCTCGAGCTCAAGGTCTTGGCATGTCGACCTATATACCTTTACTTTATCTTTGAGTTTTTCTTCGATAGCATCTGCAAGATATTCGCTTGGAGAAACACAATGAACCTTGTATCCTGCATTTATCAATTTCTCAGCTAACCCACCTGATCCGCTTCCCACATCAAGGATAGTCTCAACATTTTCTGGTATTGAATCGATAATTAATTTAGAGTGAAGGTCTTGTGCTTTTCTAACGTTCCCAGGAATGATCTCTAGTTCATCGGGCCAGAACCCATAATGCAAATGTTCAGTTTTATATAAAAAGCGGCTTATTACTAGACCAACTTCAAGACCTACTTCCTTAGAGCTAACTTTATTTTTTTTATTACTCAATTTATGACTCTAGAAAAAATACTGTTGATACTCCAACTAAAATACCTACTATCAATGCTGCTAAAAAAATTTTCCATGATTTAGGTTTGGATTCTTTTCCATATAAAACCAAACGTTTATCATTTTTTTTCAGTTCAACAGATACGCCCAATACATGGATTGAGATTAATGGCCATACATTAAGTTGATATGTTGCGTCTTTATAATTAAAATCATGGGACTCTGTACCAAATCCTCTTTTTTTAGATACCTCTTCGGCGTTTAAATATACCCTTCCAAATCCTGATATGGCATTTGTGAATTCTACCATTGTCCCGTCTTCAAGTGTATAGCTAAATAATTTTGTTCCTATCATCATTTTTCCTATTCTTATTCTTTGTACTTATTAAACCAATATAATATGTGGTCAATTTTTGTTATTAACTGACTTGGCTTACTTGAGATGCCGTGATATGCCTCTGGGATCTCAACATATACCGTTTCGATTTTTCTTATTTTTAAAGCATGGTATAATTGCTTTGCCTCAGATGGGGGCGTGCGTAAGTCGTAGGTACCAACCATAACCATTGTTGGTGTTTCAATATTGCCAACTAATGATATCGGAGAAAACTTCCAGTATTCTTCAAAATTCTCCCATGGCTGTCCTTTATATCTTGAATTTGCGTAGTAAAAATAATTATCAGCTACTAAGGTCTTTGATATCCAATTCATTACTGGTTTTATTACTGCAGCTGCCCTAAAGCGCTTTGTCTTACCTGCAATCCAAGCTGTCATTATGCCGCCTGCGCTTCCACCAGTAACAAATAAATTATTTTTGTCAATGTAACCCAACTCTAATAATCTATCAACTCCGTCCATAACGTCGTGATAATCATCGCCTGGATAATTACGATATAGCAGATTTCCAAACTCTTCTCCATAGCTAGTGCTGCCTCGTGGATTTGGATAAAAGACCACATACCCAGCAGCAGAATAAAGTAGAATTTCTGGTGAAAATCTGTCACCATAGTTACTAATTGGTCCTCCATGATTTTCAACAATTAATGGGTATTTTTTGCTTGGGTCAAATCCGGGCGGTCTTGCAATCCAGCCTTGAATTCTTCTTCCATCAACCGATGACTTGTACCATATCTCATCTATTCTGCCTAGATCTCTGTTTGACAAAAGGTCATTATTTAAGTTTGTGAGCCTAGTTGATTTTTTGCCATCGTAATATGCAATATCGGAAGGATGATATGGTGTTGTCATAGTATAAACTATGTTATCAGTATTTGACATAGAGTAAGATCCTCCTCCGTAAGGTCTGCCAATTGTCGTTCCGCCAAGATTGTCAGCGATTTTTTTAACCTTCCCAGAAAGAGTTGCATAGCCGATTTTTCCGTTACCATAATTATCATACTTGTAGTACAAGCCTTTTCCATCTGCAGACCAAGATAATGAAGAAATTTTTCTATCGAGACTCGTTTTTATTACTTTTTTACCAGACCCATCTGAATTCATAAGGTATAAATTATTTACCTGATATGTTTGAACCTTATCATTATAACCTAGATAAGCGATCTTTTTACCATCTGGAGAAAACACCCCATTTTGATCAGGTCCTTTTCTGTTGGTTAGTTGTTTAAGATTTGAACCATCTGTTTTAATGTAATACATCTCTGAATTTCTGAAATCATATTCCCAGTTTTTTGAGTAATTAGAACTAAAGATCATTGCTTTGCTATCTTTTGACCAATCAAAGCTTTTATGATTGTAGGGCTCACTTGTAACTCGAGTAGGTGCGCCTCCATCTTTTGAAATGTAAAATAAATGGCTGAAGCCTTTATCTAAATATCCAGAACCATCTGCCTCATGCTTTAGTCGATCCGTTATTCTAGCTGGAGGAGCCCATTTTGCATTCTTAGGTTTTTTTGGAGGAGAAATTAGACTTAGTACTTCATCGGGAACAAACATGGAAAATCCAATGTATTCTCCACTAGGAGACCATTTTAAATTATTTGGGCTTTTACTGAGCTGTGAAACAACTGAATACTGTTTCGAATTAACCCAATATATATATATCTCCGATCCGTTATCATCATCCAAGCTTGAAACGAAAGTAATATGCTTACCATCCGGAGACCAGCGTGGACTACTTTCATTATGAATATTTGATGTAAGTTTTTGATGATTATTTCCATCTACATCAATTATCCAAATTGAAGAAGTTTTGCCATCTTTCATGATATCCATTTTTGTCCGAACGTAAATAATTTTTGTATTGTCAGGAGAAAGCTGGGGATCTTTTGCATATTGAATTTGAAATACATCAAGGCTTGAAAACCTTTCTTGCGATAAAACAATTGAGCAAAAAATGAAACTTATGACTATACTTAGATAGCTTTTCATAAGTGCAATATACAAAAAAACTAATTATTTATTTGATTGATCTATAATTTTACTTTAATTAGAAAAATTAAATTGAATAAAATTATCTGGATTTACTCATATTCTTTTAACCAATCTAAAGCTTCAACAACTGCACCAACATAATCCTGAATATTATGGTTTCCTTTTTCAAGCAGAACAAGTTCTGCTTTAGTTCCAGATGTAATTGCGTTGTTGTAAAATTTTTCACTTTGACTATAGGGAACAATTTCATCTTCTTTGCTATGGATCAATAGAATATCGCCACTTAATTTTGTTTCAAGTAGCGAGTTTTCCTTAATAGCGTTCTTGTATGAATCAAATATCGTTAACGATGAAAATTCGTTGAGATATTCTGATGTAAAGAGCTGGTTCGTGTAAGTAGTTAATGAATTATCAATAACAAGCGCGTCTTTTTCACCATCAAACAAATCATCTAATTTGCTTAAGTAAGGTTCGCGGATAATCTTATCGATAATATTTAAGTTATAAGTTTTGTTCATTACAAACGGATGATAGATTGCCCATGAAGGTCGTTCAAAGCGCTCTGGTATTACTAAACTTTCATCTCTTTCAAGATCAAAGTATCCTGCTATCACAACGCTTGCATCAATATCAAACGATCTTGGATTTTTCGATAGTTCATCATGCATTGCAATAGAGTTGTATCCTCCATTTGAATAACCCATAATAAAAAGGTTATCATTCAATTCAATATCATTTTCACATGAAAATGCCTGAACGCCCTCAACCATATCCAATAACACTTTTCCATTACTTTTTTGGTAAACTGGATAATATGGATAGGTAGAATTTCCTAGCCCAAGGTAGTCTGGTTGAATGGCAGCATATCCTACACTTGCACCAAATAATCCGATATAACCATAAATTGGAATCAATGAAGCAACCTCGCTTCTTTTTATAGTTAAGCCATGCTGTCCTGAAAGCATAGATAGGGGCTCATCAATGCCTATCGGATAATAGACTGCACCAGAAGCCGTCACAGTATTTCCATTGGGGTCAGTAGTTTCATAGTCTACAGAATAAACTTTTACATCGTATTTAGCAGAAAAACTATCTGGCAATCCTAAGCTTGGTTTTAAACTGTTAATATAATCTGCAGGGAGCACGCCTTTGCTAGTATAATTAAGAATTTTTCCTTGCTCAGCTTCATTGCAAGCTTCTTGCGCTTCATCGTCGCAAGCTACAAAAAGAAGTAAAAAAATAACTGAAATTAATTTACGTAAATACATGGGTTTTGATCTCATTTCTTCTGGATTTAAGTTTAAAATTTAATATGATAATTGTAATTGATTTAAAATCTTTTTTTAAGTATTCTTTATCTTTAAAAATAAAATTAAAATTTCACTCTACTGATATCTAAATACCTATGACAAAACTTACTAAAACAGTCAGCGCATTAACTCTTTTGAGCTATATGATTAGTATTGTTTTCTCATTAAACTTTAACGTCAAGTATAACACTTTCTTAGCCAATCAATTAAAAAATTATAATGGATCAAATGAAATGCTTACGTGTAAGGTTCATTGCTTTTTGATTGAAAATAAAAAGATAGATAATAGCACTGATTCAATAAACGATATTGGAATTGAAAGATTTCTAACAGATAAGCATTTATTAAAAATCATAGATTTTTACTTTTCGCCAAATTACGAATTTAAATCTTTAGCTTATATATCTACAGTAAATCAACATCCAAAAATAGTAATCACGCCCCCTCCAGAAATTCTTTAATTCGTTTGACAGTATAACCTTTTTTCAAAGGTTAACTATTTACTAATTAAAGGAGTTATTATGAAAATCAAAAACGTGATTGTAGTCTTTTCTACAATCATTTCATTAATGGGTGATGATCTACCGAACGGTCACGCGCCTATATCAGTTATGGCAGACCACTTTCATAAAAAAGGAGAAATCATGTTTTCTTATCGTTTTATGAACATGGGAATGTCCAAAGACTTTCAAGGGTACGAAGAAACTATGAAGGTTAAAGCAATGGGCTATAAGTATTATGGTACTAAAATGGATATGCAAATGCACATGCTCGGAGCAATGTATGGCTTTACGGATAAAATAACAATAATGACAATGATCAATATGGTCTCTACGAAAATGAATATGACAGAAGGTTACAACACATTTGGCGATATGATTCATGATAATATGAATCATGAAGTAAGCGGAATTGGAGACCTTAGTGTAACTGCGATGTATGCGCTTCGAAATTCAGAATCTATGAAAATGCATTTGAATGTTGGTGCCAGTCTGCCAACTGGATCGCTAGAAGAAAATCACAAAATGGATATGGATGGACATCATCATAAGATGAAAAGCGCTATGAAAATGCGAAATGGGTATGCGATGCAACTTGGTTCAGGAACAATTGACCCAATTGTCAGCTTCACTGTTGCAAAATACATTAATAATCTTGCGGTGGGAATACAAAATGGTGCACGTTTAAGATTAGCGGATAACAAAAATGGGTATAGACTAGGAAATGAATACTACGCATTGGGTTGGGCAGGATATAATCTTAGTAATTCGCTTTCAATAGGGTCTGTTATACGATATAAAAATTCTGAATCAATGTCAGGCTATGACAAAGAGATCATGAGAAATATGGGGCCCACCAGCGACCCGAATAATTCCGGTAGATCGCAGGTTGAAATTAGCGTTGGTGCAAACTATCTTCTTCCAGAGTCTTTAATACACGGCGCTAGAATAGCTGTTGAGTACGCAGTTCCAGTCTCTTCAAATTATAAAGGCATCCAAATGAAAATTGATAATCAACTTACCATTGGTTTGCAATACTCAATCAAGTGACTCAAACAGGAATTAAGGGTAGATACTTTTGTCTACCCTTAATTTTAAAATAAGATGAGAAACAGTTTTAATGATTTGATTGCTTTAGCTACCTGCAAAGGGAGAACTAAAAATGCCCACAGCAAGCTCAGCCCAAAGTAATAAAAAAAGGAATCCAACGATAATTATTAGTAGTGATTTTTTTGATCCATACAAATTATTAAGTGAATAGGCGATAGCAAAGCTATAAACCGTTAGCATGCATCCCATAATTACGAAATCTAAAAACGACCATGCAATTTGATCGCTGAGTTGCATTGCAATAAATGGAATGAAAAGTAATGACAGTGCAGTAAGTGCGCTTTTAATAAAACGTTGATACATAGCTCAATTTATGTAAGTAAATTTTTACCTACAATTTTTAAAGCTCTCCTAAGAAAAAGGTGTTTTTAAATTATGTCAAACTGTCCAAATATTGATGGAAATCAAATAAGCTACAGAAAAATATCCGGCTATACAAGCCTAGCTCTTGTCGTAATATTTATTGGATGCGTTTTTATTTTTGATCTAGGTATTTGGAAAATACTAGTTTTCTTTCCAGCTATTGTAATGTCAGTTTCGCTTTTAGAGGCATCCAACAAGACGTGCATCGTTTATTCTTCCATTGGAATAAAGCATATGGGACAAAAATATGAGAGAGAGAAAGATACTGAATTTTTAAAACAACAAAGATTGCGATCTGTAAAAATAGTTATGAGCGGAACCACTTTTTCACTCTTGCTTACTTATCTGGTATATCTAATACCTTAATTTTTAACATAAATAAAAAAGGCAAATAATGAAAAAAATACTTTATATACTTGTTCTAACATTCTTTTTTGGGTGTACACCAATCCTAAAGCCTGTTATTCTTCAAGTTGAAAACAAAGAAAATGTAAGCATTGATAGCATGATTAATTATTTACAAAAATTAAATATCAAAGTTATCAATGAATACGAACCAGAGATCGAACAAAGAAGTACGCCTATTGGAACCATAACCATTGTTACCCTTGAGACTGATTGGCAGGATACAGGAATTTTTGTTGATGAGCATAATGTAAACGGCTATGTAAAATATAAAGTTAGCTTTGGAACGGATGTCCCTGATCAGATGCCGGGATCTATGATGAAAATTGACCCTAAATTTGGATATAAAAAAGATGGTGAAATGGTGCAAAAAGATAAAGCGCCAAAAAATATCAGCGACCATATTGACGCATTTACAAAAAAAATGGGTCAAGACTTTAGATAGATAAAATAAAAAAAATCTATCTCTTTTTTTTGCCTGATTGGATGTGTGGGTGAAATTCCTGCTTATCCTAGGATAAGCGATCAGAGTAGATTTCCTTGATTATCCTCAAATGCTAATGGAGAAGGGGAAGAGTCCTTTGTTGAATCTATTCCTTAGGGAAGAATTTCGGGATATCCTCAGATGGAAGTTGTGGGTAATAAAGTGATATTTGCATGGACATAAATCAATCAAAAAACTTCCGTTGCTACCAAATGGATTTCCTTAAATCAGCTGCAATAATTAATTTATCTCACCAGCAATGATATTGTCTTTTTTCACAAATCTATCTTTTATTTTTTCAACTGCTAAATAAGCAGATGGAATAAATACTAGTGTGATCAATGTTGCAAATAAAACACCGAAAGCCAAAGATATGGCCATAGGAATAAGAAATTTGGCCTGAACGCTTTTTTCAACTAATAGTGGTAGCAGTCCAAAAAAAGTTGTGAGAGACGTTAAAAGTATAGGTCTAAATCTTCTAGGACCAGCCTCAGAAATAGCTTCTTTGATTGTATGGCCATCCAATCGATATCGATTAATAAAGTCAACGAGTACAAGCGCATCATTAACAACGACACCTGCCAACGCAACAATACCAATGAGGGATAAAATTGTCAGATTTTGACCCATAATTATGTGACCTATTACAGCTCCTGTTAAACCAAAAGGTATAGCTCCCATAACTATCAATGGCTGTAGATATGATCTAAATGGAATTGCAAGCAGGGTATAAACAACAATCATGGCCAAAAAGAAATTCTTAAAAATTGATCCAAGGCTTTCATTTTGCTCTTTTTGTTCGCCTTCAAGAGTATACTTTACGCCTGGATACTCTTGCAAAATCTGAGGAATATCTTTTTGCTGCATTGAACTTAAAACCTCATTGGAGGTTATTTTAGAAATATCAACATTAGCTGTAACGTTTATCGCCCTGTTTCTATCGACCCTTCTAATGCTAGAGAATCCTTTTGAGAACTCCAAAGATGCAAGCTGCCTCAATGGAATTTCAGATCCATTTTGAGTTCGTATATACATTGACTCTAAATTTTCAATTGTCTTTCTTTCATTAGCAGGATAACGAATGAACACCTTTACTTCATCTCTACCTCGTTGAAAATTTTGCACCTCAAGTCCATAAAAAGCCTGGCGAACTTGAGAGGCTATGTCTGCCATAGTAATACCATAATTAGCAGAACTTGGCAATGTTCGAATTGATATTTCTTCCTTACCAACCGCAAAAGAATCTTTGATATCAATAACGCCTGGGTACATGGATAGTCTTTCTTTTATTAAAGAGCTAACAGTATTTAAATCGTCTATACTTCTGCTAGTTATTTGAAGATTTATTGCGTCCCCCGCTGAAAAAAGATCAGTTGTGAAAACCAATTCTTTTGCTCCAAATATTGGATCAGTTAGTTTTCGCCATCGCTGCGCAATTTCAACGGCGCTTATTGGTCGTACCTCTCCAGGAGATAGTTCTATCGCATACTCGGCCAAATGCGATCCATTTGAAGTTGAACCTGAGCCTGGGCCAGAGTCTTGTGCAGCTTCTTTTTTAATAGGTTGATCTCCAGCAGTCGCAATAACATTTGCAAAAATTTCCTCATCGGGAAACTCTTGAGTCAGCTCGGCGCGTAATTTTTCTGCAGACTTATGTAAGATATTCACCGCATCTTGGGACTGCGATATTGGTGACCCTTCCGGAAAAACAACTGTAGCATTTACTAGGTCAGCTTCTAATGCTGGGAAAAAAACGAATTTCATCCAACCTCCCGCTAAAAGCCCAATTGTCAGCACAAATAAAGCTACCGAAGAAGCAAGTGTGACCTTATAATATTTTATACTCTGCATTAAAAATGGCTTATAACGATTCTGCACAAACGAATTAAGACCGTTTTTTACTTTATCTTGAAAAAGCTCCCAACGGCTACCAAACCTATCAATCCATGAAAACTTACTTTTCTTATCCAATGAAATGTGTGCTAAGTGGGCCGGTAAAATAGTTAATGACTCTATCAACGAGAATATTAGAACAATAATCGTGACCAAGGGAATGATCTTCCAAATTTGAGCAAGATTACCGCTAACTGATAACATGGGTGAAAAAGTTGCCATCGTTGTAAGTACCGCAAATGTTACGGGAATTGCTACTTGGCTCGCACCCTTAATCGCAGCTTCTTGAGCAGGAAGGCCTCTTTCTCTCCATAAAAAAATATTTTCTCCTACTATAATTGCATCATCTACAACAATACCTAGTACCAAGATAAAGGTAAAGAGGGATAGCATATTAATTGATACATCCACTGCTGGCATTAAAAGGAAGCCACCCATGAATGATATTGGGATACCAAGCGAGACCCAAAACGCTAGCTTTGGCTTAAGAAAGATTGCTAAGACCAATACTACTAAGACTAAGCCTAAATATGCATTTTTTGTTAACAGATCAATTCTGCCTTTTAAAAGAACAGATTCATCGCTAAATGTACCAATCTCTACTCCGCTTGGAAGTGTTTTTGCGGTTTTATTCACGTAGCCTTTAACAGCGCTTGCAACCTCAAGCGCATTTTGATCACCAACTCTAAATATCCTAACTAAAATAGCTGGCTTTCCATTAAAGCTCTGGAAAAGATCTACATCTGCAAAGCCATCTGAAATTTTAGAGATATCACCCAAAAGCAATTTTGATCCATCTGAGCGCGAAACAACTGGAATAGATGCAAATCCATTGACATCGTATTCTTGCCCTTTAGATCGAATCAAAATTTCTCCATATCCAGTTTCAATCGCACCGCCAGGTATATCCATTGAGTTTTGGTTTATAGATTGCGCAATCTGCTGAAATGTAATACTGTGTTTTTGTAGAGACTCTTCTGATATCTCGATTGAAATCTCTCTGGGTTTTTTGCCAATAAGTTGAGTAAGAGATATTTGTGGCAATGCATCAATCTCGTCTTTAATTCTATCGGCAATAGAAACAAGACTTTCTTCCGGAATATCCCCAGAGATTGCTACTGTTATAACGTCAGAGGTTTGACTTATGTTTTGTATGATTGGTTTTTCAGCATCATCGGGAAAGTTGTCTATTGCATCGATCCGAGATTTAATCTTGTCCTGGATTTGATTAATATCTTCACCAGGTAAGAATTCAACAGTGGTTATTCCAAGGTTCTCTGATGCAAGAGATGTAATTCTTTTTACTCCTTTTAGGCCTTGTAGGTTCTCTTCGATTAGAAAGCAAATACCTTCCTCAACATCGCTAGGAGAAGAGCCAGGATATGGCACCGTTATTGTTACTGCATCTATATTGATATCTGGAAAAACTTCCATTTTTAATCGTGGAAGGGTCAGGGATCCAGCAACCAATATTATAAACATGAGCATATTTGCTGCTACAGTGTTTGAAATAAACCATCTAATGATACGTTCCATTATTTTGACTTATCTTTCTTTTCAAGCTTCATACCTTCTACAAGAACATCTAAGCGTGTGAGCAGTACCTTATCCCCTACCTCAAACCCTTTAGATATCAGTGCCTTATCTTTTTCATAGCGCAAAACACTAACCTCTCTTTTACTTAAAATACCTTCGTTACTTAAAACCCATACTTCTCCATCTCGGACCTTTTCTCTAGGGATTACATATATATCGTTAAATGATCTTCCTTCAATGGTTGCGTTAACGAACATACCAACTTTTATAGGTACAGTAGATTGTTTTGAAGTCCTCGCTGGAACCTGCCCAATAACAGATAGCATTCTTGTTCTTGAGTCAATTTCGGCAGCAGATCTTAAAATCTTCCCAGTCCATCTTTGAGAGAAACCAGCGAAATTAGATGTTAAGGTCATTCCTGGTTGCTTTGAAAATGGGACCATTCTTCCATCAAGCGGTATAGATAAAAATTTAATATCGCTTTCTGCGATAGGAAGGGTTACTTCTACCATGTCGACCGCATAAATTTGTGCCAATGGTATTCCCGGTGAAACAACCATTCCAACATCCACATACTCATTTCGTACTCTGCCTTTGAAAGGAGCTAGGATATAAGTACGTTCAATATTTAAAAGAGCTCTTTGGTAATTTGCTTCAGCTGCGGCTAAAGCTGCTTTTGCCTGATCGAGTTGCGGCTTCCTTAAAGCTAGATTAGAAGCTTTACCACCGTTTATATTGCTCCACTCTTTTTTGGCAACCTCAGATTCTGCAAGTTCGCGCTCATAGACAACTTGAGCTTGATACATGGAAGATTGAGCTGCTATTAGAGCTAACTCATAATCTCTTTGATCTAAAACTAAAAGAGTATCACCTTTGTCAAAACTTGAACCGCTCTGAATTTTGGAAGAGACATAATCAATTTTTCCTGGAATCTCAGATGTAAGCGTTATTTCAGTTCGTGGTACTACCGTTCCCTGTGAATTTATTTGAACCTTGTATGATTGTGGTATCGTATTCATTGTTTCAACTACAGGTGGTACGAATTTATTTTGAACTGGTTTAGGTGCAGGTTTTGCAAAAATCATTATCACAGTAATTCCAAAGCTAATCGCTATAATAGATGATGCGGTATATTTTCTAATAATTTTTTTCATAATGCTCTCAAATGTTAAAATTCTCCTCCAAGCGCAAGCTGAAGGCCAGTGTAAGAGTTAACGTGCAAATTTTGAATTGAAATTTTAATTGACTGGGAATTACGCCATTGGTTTTGGCTATTTAAAACTGTTATCAGATTAACTAAACCTTTTTGGTAACGATCAAAAGCTAAATCGTATGCCGCTCTTGCCTGTTCTTCAGCAGTTTTAACTGCATCTAGCTGTAAAATAATTTCATGTTGAATGAAGAGCGCTTGTTCAACTTCAGAAAATGCACGTATCATAATTTTAAGAGCCTCAAGCTCGGCTAAATTAAACTGTGCTTCTTTAAGCAGAACATTATTTCTTAAGCGTCTACCTTGAAAAATTGGAGCAGAAATATTTGCCCCTAAGTTCCATACAGAATAATCACCATTCAATACATCCTTTAGTTCTGATGCAGATGTTCCACCGGAAGCAGTCAATGAAAATGAAGGGAAAAGATTGCGCTTAGATTGTGCATGCTCATAGCTTGCTGCTTCAATTTTATTTACTGCAGCAATTACATCGGGTCTTCTTTTAATTAAATCAGATGGAATACCTGCAACAATCGGAGGAATAGATGATGGAAGTTCTGCGCTAACTTGAATTGTTGCTGAAGGGTATAATCCTAAAATTGACTCTAATGAACGTAGGGTTCTATTTTTTTGAATTGATCGATCTACAAGCTGAAGTTTACTATTAGCAAGAGATGCTTCTGCAAGCCTGAGGTCTAAGCTTGATGTAAGTCCAAGTCCGTAGCGTTCGGATACTACATCACGTACGCCTTGAAGCGACGCTGTTATTTCCTGCGCTAACCGATACTGCATCTCAGCTTCTACAGCAGCGTAATACGATGTAGCAAATTGAGTACTAAGTGAAAATCTTAAGTAAGCTAATTCGTTCTGAGTAGCCTCAAAATTTTTGAAAGCTGCCTTGCGCTGATTCCTTAACTTTCCCCATATGTCAATTTCCCACTGCATTGCTATAGTAGCATTGTAGTTATCAGAACTAAAGCTAACTACCTGATCACTTTCTGAGCTATCAGTGCTTTCGCCTCCTAAGCCCAAGGAGCTTAATGAAAAACCAAATGCAGAAAGATTTTGCAATCTCCTACCTCCTCCAGTTGTAGCTGATACACTTGGAGTAAGGGTAGCTCCATTTATCTTTGCTAGCAAATTGGATGATTCTATCTGCTGTGATATTGAAAGAAGATCAGGATTCCTATCTCTAAATTCACTAAAAAATTGATTAAAAAGTGTATCGTTAAATACTTCCCACCATTTACCCGCATAGGACTCCTCTTTGGGAAGGGGCGTATTCCAGGTTTCAGGCAGCTGATCGGCGAACTTTAAATTGGGGGATAAATTACTAGAGCACCCAACGAAAAGTAGTGTAAATATGTATGTATGATATAATTTCATTTTAAAAAGAGCGATATGAACGTTTTTAAGATGAATATATTAAACTATTTTTGTGAATTAACAAATTTAATAACAGAACAATTTGTAGATTAGACTAAAGCGGCTCTGTTTAGTTAAAATGAAAAGGATTTATTGATTAATGAACTAATTTAGGTTGATGTAAAAAGTTTCTTTATCGCCAATATTTATTGAATTATTATTTTCAATTTCCGCATAAAAGAGTGCATCTTTGTGTTCAATCTCCACAATCCATCTATGGCCACTATCAATAATATTTCGTATCGTTCCATTTATTTCTGGTAAGGAGGTAAGATTTTCATCACGCTGTAAGATGAATTGATGGGGTCGAATAGATACAACTTCTCTGCCTGTAGATGCTTGTGTAAAAAAATGTTTTACGCCTGGAATTAATTTTAATGGTACTATATTTGTTTTACCAAACAATCGCGCCGCATATTCACTTTTTGGATATTGATAAATATTTTTTGGTGTATCGAGCTGCTCAAGATTGCCACTGTTTAAAACAATAGTTTTATCTGAAATTATCAACGCATCTTCTGAGTCATGCGTAACAATTATGACAGTCATCTCTAGTTTTTTTAATATTGTAATAAGCTCGTTTCTAACATTTTCTTTAAGTCCGCTATCAAGATGGCTAAGAGGTTCGTCCATCAATAAAAGTGCAGGATTATTTGCAAGAGCCCGTACAAGCGCGGTTCGTTGTTGTTGCCCTCCAGAAATCTGGTGCGGATAACGAGATAAAATATCAGAAATATCTGTTAAAGCTATTAATTCGTCAATCATGGATTTATTGTTATGAGCATTTTTACCGAAATATATATTTTCGTTGATTGTCATATTTGGGAATAAAGAAAAGTCCTGAAACACTAAATCACAATCACGCTCTTCCGGAGGAACAAAAATTGATCCGTTATTAATAATAGTACCTTTTAAAATAATTTCACCAATATCAGGAATTTCAAGTCCAGATATTAATTTCAATAAGGTTGATTTACCGCTTCCGCTGCTACCAACCACTGATACTATTTCTCCTTTATCGCATTCAAAGCTTACATTATTTAAAGCCTGAACATTTTGCTTTTCATATTTTTTTGAAATACTTGAAACTGAAAGTATAGAATTCATCTTCCCTCTCCTATACGACGATTAAGGTAAACTATTGGTATTATGGTAAGAAAGATAATAAATAATGACGGTATTGATGATTCAATAATTTGTGCTTGATTTGATAGATCAAAAGTTGCCGTAGCCAATGTTTCAAAATTAAACGGCCTCAATATGAGCGTCAATGGCAGCTCTTTTGTTGCATCGATAAAAACTAGCAGACCTGCTGCCACAATAATATTTTTAATTAAAGGCAAATTAACGCTAAAAAGTGAACGCATTGGTGACGATCCAAGCGTCTTTGAAGCATTATTTAACTCTTCACAATTTTTTTCAAATCCCGACTCAATGGGTTGATAAGCAACAGCAAAGAATCGGACTGTGTACGCAAAAAATAAAAGTGACATCGTTCCACTCAATAAAATACCAAACGTATTGGATACATAACCAACTAAGATCAACGCTCCCATGGCAACAACTGCTCCAGGTGTTGAATACCCTGTAGACGCCAATCTATTTGAAAAATTTAGACTGCGGCTTTTGAAATATTTTGAAGAAAATCCAAGAATAATCGAAAGAAATACTGTTGAGATACTGGCTATTGTCGCAACCATTAATGTATTAAGCGTTAATTCAAATATATCTATTTCTGAAACATATCCTTTACTTATCCATGCCCAAGATATCATTCTTGTAACAGGTATAGCAAAACCAAAGAGGACGGGCAAAGTACACGTAACGACAACAATGATAGATTTTTTCCCTCTAAGATGGATCTTTTTAAAAACAGGAGAAGCTGAAACATCCCCATATCTTGCTTGCGCTCTAATCTTTTTTTCAATGTAAAGCACGGTTAGAATAAATATCATTAGAATAACTGCTAGCCTAAGAGCACTAGTTAGATCACCCATGCCAAGCCAAGTTCTAAAAATTCCATAGGTAAATGTTTGAACACCAAAATGCTTTACAGCGCCATAATCACTTAATGTTTCCATAATAACTAAACTTATTCCCGCTACAATCGCCGGTCTAGACAAGGGTAAGACAATTCTCCAAAAGATTGAGCTTCCGGAGTGACCCAAAGATCTCGCAACATTGATAAAGCGACTTCCTTGCGATGAAAAAGAAGCTCTTGATAATAAATACACGTAAGGATATAGCACCGAACCCAGAATTAAAGCTGTAAAAAGGTATACCAATAAATTGTTGGTAACTTGCATTGCTTCAAAGCCAAGCTTAGATCTCACAAAGATTAGAAAGGGATTAAATAAGTCTAGAATGTCAAAATATGCATATGCTGCTATATAGGTTGGTACAGCCAATGGGAGAACTAGTACCCATTTTAAAATGTGATCACCTGGAAATTTGTACGCAGTTACCATCCATGCAGACGAAACACCAAAAATACATGCGAAGAATGCAGTTCCAAAAACTAAAATAATTGAGTTCAGTGAGTAGGTAATAAGGACTGTATCAGTGATATGCTGCCAATTAGCAGCAAAGTTCGTAACACTCCCGATCACGATCGCTATTGGTAGAAAAATAACAATTCCAACAATAAATGAGAACGCTGTCCAACGATTTAATTTATGCAAGGTTTCCTTGCGTAAGTTGCTAGAAAATGATTTTAGTTTAATCGAAAATAAATCCAAAAGCGAGCTTGCTTATTCCCAACCGGCTTTATCAAACAACTTTACAGCATCACTATTGCGCTTACCAAGGATAGAAAGATTCAGCTTGTCTGATTTAAAAGGTCCCCAGCTTGACAAAAGATTAGATTTATTATTTTCAATCTTGACCGGGTACTCAAAATTCACACTTCCAAATATATCTTGTGCCTCTGGGCTCGATAAGAATTCAATAAACTCGATAGCATTTTTCTTATTTTTTGAACTTGCGGTAACTCCTGCCCCACTTACGTTAATATGAGTACCTCTATCTTTTTGATTGGGAAAGAATACAGCTATTTTTTTTACGACCTCGTGGTCTTTAGGGTCTTTTGAGCTTGCTAACTTTCCAATGTAGTACGTATTCATGATAGCTATATCAGCAATACCTGACGCAACGGCTCTTGCTTGATCGCGATCACTTCCTCTGGGAGCTCTTGCCATATTTTTTCTAACGGATTTTGCCCAAGACAATGCTTTTCTTTTTCCATTCGCTTCAATCAGAGATGCCATCAATGATTGATTGTAAATATTATTTGAAGATCGAACAGCTATACGCCCCTTCCATTTTGAATTTGCAAGGTCTTCGTATGTTGAAAGTTCATTTGAGTCTACCCTATCCTTTGAAAAAACAATAACGCGCGCTCGAACAGTTAAGCCAAACCATTGATTATCAGGGTCTCTTAAGCTAGCTGGGATATTTCTATATAGCGTTCTTGATCTTATAGGTTGAAGCACTCCAGCCTCTTTAGCGCGATGCAATCTGCCTGCATCCACTGTTAATAGTATATCGGCTGGAGAATTTTCACCTTCACTAATTAACCTCTGAATTAATTGGTCAGCGCTTCCCTTAACAACATTAATCTCAATACCTGTTTGGTCGGTAAATTTTTTAAATAATATTTTATCAGAATCGTAATGCCTATGTGAATATATATTTAGCTGCGCTTGAAGCAAACTTGAAGTTGATAGACAAAAAACTAATAATGTGGCTCTTAAAAATAAATGTGTGATAATACTAACTCCTTCAATCAAATGATAACTATGTTAATTATATTAACTAATTTAATTAGGTAATATTGTTTTTTTAATTACTATATAACGCTGTGAACAAAAACAGATTATTCTTAATGATAATGAGTCTCAATATAATACATTAATGTTTAATTTATAATTTAAAATGAAGTCAATAATGTATTACGTCGCCTTAGTGATTATGATAATTACTCTTTTAGCATATGTAATGCGCTTTATTAGCCTTATATAATTAGAAGATGAAATATTGAGAGTCTTATTATTATAAAAACCTAAGAATTGCCATTACAATTGAGAATCCAATAAATGCGAACAACAAAAGACGGACAGTGTCTTTACCTTCGTTGCTTTCAATATTTGGAATGATATCAACAACTAACCATCTAATCAGCTTAAATGAAAAGAACAGAGCGATATACAAAAAACAAACCTTAATAAAGAGATTCATGTTTGTATTCTAAAGCACTAATGCGATGGTATTCTTTATATAAAAATGGTATCAAACCTAATGAGGTCATATAAAAATGAAAGATTTAATTTCTAAAAATAGTTTTCTCATTATTAAAGGCTCGAGAGCATAGCATTATTGATATTGCTGCAAGCCCAAATAAAGAAAAATATACTTCTACCATATAAAGCGGATTCATAGTGCCAGCTATAATATCTTTAGAAGCCAATGAAACATTGAGTATTGGAATCATAGCTGTCATTGCATTTAGCTCAAGTCCCGGTAACGTTCCCAAAACAGCTGTAAATACAATAGCAATATTTAATGGGGCAGCAATACTTTGCGCTTCTTTGAATGAGCTGGCATAAATCGATAAGCCCAAAAGTGTTGCGCTAAAAAAAGCTGAAACTGGCAGTACTAATGTCATGATCAGGGCTAGAGTTTTTAAGTTAAACATTTCATTAACTACTACCATAATTTGAGGTGGAATGTCTGAAATTTGACTTATACCAGCAATAAGACCAGCCAATGCTAAAAATGCAGTTACAGTTGCCGCAAGCATGATAACTAAAAATTTACCTATAACAATATCAAGTCGACTAGCTGGAGATGAGAGAATTGTTTCTAAAGTACCTCTTTCCTTTTCACCGGAACCCAGATCTAACGCTGGGTACATTGCACCCATGAAGCCAAACAAAATAAATACATATGGCAACCATCCTCCAACGATATTCCCGAGTGTTTCTTGTTTAGATGCCACATCTATATACTCAATTTTATATGCTTGAGTCACATCTCGATTTAGGTTTAAACGCTTCATTCGATCTATTATGATTTTTTCTTGCGAAGATTCAAGTAGGTATTCAATTTTTTTCTTTGCCATGTCAAATGAATCTGTGCCTTTATATTGAATAAGAATATCAGCTTGACTATTTTGATCAATTTTTAATTGATAGTTTTTTTGAACCGTAATAGCTGCATCTAAAAATTTATCCTCCAAATAAATATTAATACTATCGACAGGAATCTCATCGAGCATGATCACCTTATTCATATCTGCAAACGCTTGGTATAATTCAGGTGCGTATTCTTTCCCCGCAAAACGGATTTTGATATGACCCTCTGATGCTTTTTCTCTTTGCGAAGAATCAATTTTCATGATAGTTCCCAATAAAACTGGAACCAACAAAAATGGCAAAACTGTCATCATTAGCATAGTTCGCCTATCGCGAGTAATATCAAGGATTTCTTTTTTTGCAATAATCAAAAATTTCATCTTAAATCTTACCTACTCGATGAATAAACTCTTCTTCAAAAGTTGTTTGGGTCATTTCTGATTTAAATTTATCTAGTGTATTGTTATAGCACAGTTTTCCTTTATAAATCATTGCAATGTCATCGCATATCTGATTCACCTCACCCATGCGATGTGTAGAAAAAATTACAGTCTTTCCTTCTTCACGACAGGATTTTATTAGCTCAACAATGGCTCGAGATGCCATGACATCCAATCCGGATGTTGGCTCATCAAATATCATAACATCTGGATCATGAATTATGGTTCTAGCGATTGATGTTTTTTGTTTCATTCCAGTACTGAGCCTTGCAATGCGACGATCAGCAAACGCCTCCATATCTAATAGATTAAATATTTTATCTTTTCGCGTTTCAAATTTCTTCTTACTCATACCATGAAGATCGGCGATATATTTGACCATCTCGACTGGTGTTAAGCGGTCATACAATGCAGTTTGCCCTGTCATAAATCCAATTTGTCCTCGGACTGCTTGTCCATCAATTACAGTATCATAATTAGATACATTAATACTGCCAGAGGTAGGTTTTAACATAGTAGCAATCATTCGAAGAGAGGTGGTTTTACCTGCTCCATTGGGACCAAGTAAACCAAAAATTCTACCAGGCTGACATTCAAATGAGATATTATCTACTGCTCTAAGTATTTTTGTATCCTTAAAATCATCGCCCATTTCCTTGCGCTGTTTTTTATTGAGCGTAAACTCTTTAGTCAAATTTTTAACATTTATCATTGCTCGATGTTAATAATTATATTCTTCTATAAGTAGCGTTATAATAGCTAATAAAAATCCATTGAAAATATTTAGTGGCAATTTTCTTTTGAATGGAAAAAATACTAACTCAATTCTGCTTCAGCCTCTATTTCAACTAAATACTCATCCCCAATCAAACCCGCCTTAATCATCGTGTTTGCTGGGTTAATACCCATAAACCTTTCACCATGAGCTTTAGCAATATCTTCCCAGTCTGATAAATTTTTTATATAGACTCTGGTTCGAACCACATCATTGAAAGACCCTCCCAGATCATTTATTGACGCTTCTATCTTATCAAGAATAAAATGTGTTTGCGCTACGGCATCATTAAGGCCAATGGTCAATTTTCCATGAGTAGCAGTTGTGCCAGATACTAGAATGCGATTTTTAACTTTCACTGCTCTTGAATAACTAGCCATAGATTCCCATTTTGTTTTACTTGAAATATGTTTTCGATCTTTTGAAACTAACATTGAATCAAAAACTTTAGGAATTTTTTTATAATGATGTGAAAGGTCACCAGATGCAGTTAGGAAGGGAGCTTTTCTGTATTCGTCACCGCAATTACCCGGTATGCTATTGAGTGACTTCTGCGCTTCTTCGATTTTGTTCCTTTCACTTTTAGTTATTTCAATATTCAAAATATTTTGGTTATCTATTATATGATCATTTTGCCCTAACCTTGCCCCAATGATTATCCCTGATACTCTAGGATTATCAAGTATGTATTTTGAGCATATATTTGCAATCGATGCATTATGGTTTAAAGCTATTTTATTAACAACACTTAAAAGATTTTGATAACTATTCCATCCACCAGATTCATCAATGAAGCGCTTATACTTCATTTCAGACCAAGTACTTAAATTTTCCTGATTTGGCTCGTTCTTATTGAGCCATTTTTTTGTTAAGAACCCACCCATTACTACTCCGTAAGCAATTAATTTTATATTATGCTTGGTGCAAACATCAATCATATCTGCAGTATTTGCTCTATCATCAATTAGAGAGTGGCTGATTTGATTGCTAACAATTGGAATACCAGAGGTTTTAGCAATTCGCAAATGCGCTGCGTCAAAATTTGTGACCCCTATATGTTTGATCAATCCCTCATCTTTCAACTCTTTAAGATAGTATAAAGCATCTAACCAGCTTGGGTTCGGGTAATGCCATGCATGGTATTGCAATAAATCTATAGAAGATTTATTTAATCGCCTTAACGCTAAATGGACTGCTTCTTTTGTTATTTCTCGTGATAAAGAACCGGGTTTTGGTACCCACTTCGTGAACAGTTGAATATTGGAATCAGCGCTTTGCTCATTAAAATGCCCCATAATTAATTCACTAGAACCGTAGTGATCTGCCATGTCAAAAGTAGTAAATCCAGCTTCAACGTAAGGATCAATAGTTCTTGAAAATATTTTGGGGTCTATCTCTTGCTTCCGCTCAATATCTGCTATTTGCCATAAACCTGTTATAATTTTAGATATTTCAAGGCCAGGTGCTAGTGCAGTTTGCATATTCATTCCTTTGGAAGGCTTTTGAATCGACTGTATTGGTCTTCACTAGTAAGGCCAATTTCGCGCCATTTTATTGAAAAAATTAAACTACCCAACCCCATCACGATCAACCAAACCGGTGTGGATCGAAAAAACCAACTTGAAACGTCAGATGTCATATCTTTGAAAGTATGAACTGCTAAAAAAAGCGTCAAAAAAAGAACTCCTAAGACTCCGATAATTAATTGGTGATTTCTATTTTTTATAACCGATATTTTGTTTGCCAAAAGCGGATTTACTTTAGGTATAGCAATTAGCGTAACACACATAAGCAGAAAGTTGACCATCATTGAGGTGACCATTATATCGATACCCAAGAAGAAATCTCCAGCAAATTGCGAACCTAAAGCTCCAATGCTTGCCATGAAACCCGCCATAATTAATGCAATGTGAGGTGTATGGTTCTTAGGGTGAATTTTGGAGATCTGTGATGGAAAAATTCCATCTTCAGCCCATGCAAACATCAATCTTGAAACCGATAAAAGCATTGCAGGTAAATCATTAATTAAGGCAATTGCTGCTCCTAAGACAATAGCCACGCCCAACCATGATGGTAGAACATAACTCATTAATCCTGGCGCGCTAATATCTCTTAACTGGGATTCTTCTGCTACATAACTCCAGGGTACGGTATTGTATACTGCTGAGGTAAATAAAAAATAAAAACATCCAACCGAAAGAATCGCTAAGAGAATTGCTCTAGGCAGAGTTTTTGAAGGATTCTTCGCTTCGCTGCCAGCTTGAGCAATAGAGTCAAACCCTATAAAACTTGAAAAAAGTAAAGCCGATGCCGAAAGAAAAACTCTCCAATCAAAGCTAGAAACAGAATTGATTTCAATAACTTTATTGTCTTTTGCCTCTACGGCAGCTACAAAATCATTCGCATTAAAATAGAAACCTGCAATTATTACAATAAATCCAAAAAAAAACATTAGATACATCATCGGCAGTAATGTTTTTTTATAAGTATTAATGCCCTGAATATTTATAAAAACAAAAATCCAAATTAGTAATAAGGAAATAGTTGTTTTAATTATGGGTAGTTCAAATAAAAGAGCTTCTTCGATAAATCCTAGGCCATATACAACATCACGAATGAATGAAACGCAAATATATGCTATGACTCCTATCACGATCGATAATCCGAACCATTGCGAAAAACTTGCTATGAAACCTAAATATGGGTTTAAGCCTCTGCTGGCGTAAATATAGCTTCCTCCAGCTCTAGGCATAGCTGATGAAAGTGCTCCATATGCTAATGCAGCAAAAAGAGCTGGTATCATGGCAAAAATAAATGCAGGAAGAACAAAAGAATCTATTCCATGAACATTTCGTTGAATCATAAAAGGTACAACATTAATGGATGCTCCCAGCATTGAACAAATTCCAGTGGCCAACAAGGCGCTCAGTCCCAGGTTTCTTTTTAACTTAGTATTATTGCTCATTAATAAATAACTCCATTTTAGACATTACAAAAAGCATCTCAAAAAAAGAAATGCTTTATCTCGATAGTTGAGAGTTTTTCCTCAATGAGCTAAAAAAACAGCCCATTTCTTCGCACTGATTTTTATTGAGCATTAGGTTTTTAGTAACATTTTTAACTTCAATCTTTAACTTCAACAATCATTTCGACTTCAACAGCCTGTTCTCTAGGAAGTGAAGCCATTCCGACCGCTGACCTAGCATGAAGTCCTCTTTGCCCAAAAACGTCCACTATAAGATCTGAAAACCCATTGATTACTTTTGGTTGATCTTTAAAATTTGGATCTGAATTAACCATGCTTAATACTTTGACAACGCGAGTAACGCGATTCAAGTTGCCAAGCATTTGCTTTAAAACCGCTAATTGATTAATTGCCGCAAGACGCGCTGCTTCGTATCCTGTTTCTATACTTACACCTGCGCCAAGTTTGCCTGTTATTTCAGTACCATCTGGTTTTTTTGGTCCTTTTCCAGCGAGGAAGATTAAATTACCAGAGCGAACTCCATTCACATAGTTTGCAACTGGGTCAGGGGGGCTTGGAAGCTCGACCCCTAATTCTTTTAACTTGTTTTCTGGATCGTATTCATTAGGAGAAATATTATCTAATTCCATTTTTTATCCTCAATTATGCGGTTAATTTTTCCAAACATTTCATATTTAATAGCTCTAAGGGAGTCTCACTTAGTATTTATCTAAAAACCATTATTAAAAATCTACTGCGACCCTGGTTTAAGATGTCGATCAAAGTGAGTTATAAGCTTACCAAAAAGATAGCGCGCATAATAGGTAGGGCGTGTCCAGCCATGAGTTGCTCCAGGAGCAAAAGCAAAATCAAAGTCTTTTCCTAGGCGAATCAATTCTTCCGCAAGAACTACTACAGTTTTAAAGGGTACTACGTGATCCTGCATCCCATGAATAATCAATAAATGGTCTTCTAGATTTTCAGCGTATTGTAACGCACCTCGGGTAAATGCTTCTGGATGACTTTGCGGTCTGCGCACTATAGCTATATCGTCCGTACCAAAGAAATAAGGGTCCACAGCTGCAGCCCCAGCAACTCCAGCCTTGAACAACCCAGGCTTCTTAAGTAGTGAGTAAATAGTTAGAGTTCCTCCGTAACTACTCCCCCATATACCTATTCGTTCAGAATCTACATAAGGCAATGTTGATAGATAATTCACAGCGCTCTCAAGATCTTCAATGTCCTTACCGGCAAAGTCCATAAGAAATTCTTCTCGAAATTTTCGTCCATAACCAGTACTACCCCGCACATCTACTTGAACAACGATGTAACCGCGTTGAACTAAAAGCTGTTGCAAAAGACCAATGGTTCCAGACCAGCGGTTACGTACTGTGTTAGAGTAGGCAGGACCAAAAATAACAGGGTATCGTTTTCCCCTTTTGATATTAGATGGCTCCAATATGCGTGCGTGTAAAATATTATCATCAATTTGACTTTTAAAGGTTGTGTATCGTGGCTGTATTAACGACTGACCTATGAACTCAGAATTGGACGACATTGTAATCTGTCTTTCAGGTAAGCCGCTACGCGTATCTATCAGATAAAGTTGTGTAGGGCTTACATCACTATTATGAAGAACAGCTACCTTCATCCCGTCAGGAGATGGATAAGGTCGATGCTGACCTGGCAAAGCACTAACACGCGTCGATGCTCCACCTTCATCTGAGATATGAAAGACATGCTTCTCATAAGGACTCGGCTCATTTGATTGAAAGAATATCCTATTTGCTGGCCCAGAAATAAAGGGAGCACCAGTAACATCAAAGGACTGGTTGGTGAGTAAAATAGGTGTTTTTTCTCCAGGAGTTAAAAGATAAAGACCATAACGATCTTTTAGGTCGCTAAGAAATACCACTCGCTGTCCATCCGAATGCCATGCTGATGCTATAGATGTATATACACGCGTTTCTCTATAGTCATGCCAGATTTTCTGCAAGCGACCATCAGCTGGATCTATTTTGTATAACCAACGATCCGTTGCCGAATCAGACTCTTGATCAAGGAGTAGTGTTCCATTGAAAGACCATGAGAATCCAACAATGCGGCTAGCTGTTGGGTCCGGAAGATCTAATAATTTCAATTCGCTATTTGCAACATCAAATAAGCCGATCGTGCGATATTCATTGGGGTCACCAGGGTATCCACGGCGAACGTTATTTGCGAGCGTCTCTTTTCCAAGATAGTGCGGGAAAGGCACTTTTCTCATCTTACGACGGTCAACGTAATGCACCGCAATAGTACGGCTATCTGGTGACCACGCATATGTTAGACCTCCCCAAACGTAAGGACCAATCTCAACATCAGGACGATTGTATCGCCCAAGAGGTATACTGGAAATAGATGGCACACCAATTTTTGTCTCCTGCGTCAGTTTGCTGGTTTTTAGATTGAAGATCCAAAGATCACCGTCTTTTAAAAATGAAGCGTAACGGCCATCCGGTGATAACGCTAGATTTGATTTGTTTCCTCCAGTATCAGTGAGTCGCTTCCCTTCACCGTTCGAGTAAGAAATCCGCCATAGGTCGCCGGAACGTAAATATATGAGCTCTTTATTGTTTGAGCTCCAAGCAAACATATTTACACCTCCCGCGCCTTCATTGTTTGACGTGATCTGGCGCAGTCCTGATCCATCGCCATTAACAATCCATATTTCACGACGCGGTAATCCAGAGTTGTTCCAAAGGAATGCAAGTTGTTGGCTATCAGATGACCAGGAAGGTGAGGACGGTGACGTTCCAGTTATTGAAGGCTTTGATAGAATACGATCAATAGTAAGCGCAGATGCTTTACTATCTAAAACATTCTTATCTTCCGATTTTTGTGAGCATCCAGCAATTAGAAACAATACAAATAATAATATTTTTTTCATCATTTAACTTAATTTAATTATAGGTGTTTTAAATTATACAAATTCATACATAAGTGTGATTTGGTGATCTAGAATAAATTACTAGCGCTCTTCGTTTAATTTGTTTTGTATGCATACAGTAGGCAAAAATAATAGTAAATAATTTTCTATTATTACGTATAATAAAGTATTAATAAATAACTACCAATACATAATAATACGATATATTAAACAATTACTCAATAATGCGAGTCAAGCCAATGAACCATATTAAAATTTTAATCATATCTTTAAGCCTCTTCTCTTGCGCATTATTCATACCAGGTCATTCTGAGTATAATAAAGCAAAAAAATATTACAATAATCGCTCATATGATTTAGCAGTAGAATATGCTTACTCTTCTTTATTAATAAAAACTGACAATGAAAAAGCAATAAAACTGTTTGAACTAAGTTTTACAAATGCTGTTGACTATCATAATTCTACGCTAGGTTCATTATTTAAAATTGCAGATGATTCAAAATGGCCTGGTATTGCTAAAGAGTATAGATCGCTGATGAAATTGAATGATATTATTAGAAAATTAAAGCCGCTCCTTGAAAAAGAGCTATCTTATCAAATTGATTTTGAATACAAGGATTATTCTTCACAATTATCTGAAGCGAACTCCTCAGCAGCAAGCTATCACTACTTACTGGGAATGGACTTTCAAAAAAATATTGATAAGGCCAGTCAAAAAAAAGCTGCTATCAATTTTAGGGTCACCCAAGAGTATGTCCCAAATTACCTAAATAGCGAAGAGCTCTATGAAAAGGCCAGAGCTAACGCTGTTTTTTCATTGCTTTTTAGAGAGTTCGAAGGCGCTGAAAAATACTCAGCTTTTATCAGAGAAAAAGTTATTGAGCACCAGTCTGGTGAATCGAAAGAGTTTTTACGAATTATAACACGAGATGAATTGAATACGATTCTATCGGAACAGGCGCTGATCCAAAGTGGAATTGCTGAAAATAATTATAATGAAATGACCAAGCTTTCTGGTGCAGATCATATTTTAGGCGCAACAGCTCTAACCTCATACAAGCCACCTGAAAAAATAATAAATAAAAATATTGCCCAAGAAAAAGAGGTGGTCATCCGAACAGAAACCTATGTTGATTCCTTAGGCAATGAGCAGAAGAACGAGATCAAAGGGACTGTTAAGGCGCAAGTAAATCATTTCAAAAAAAATTCTCAAGCGTCAATGAATTTGACTTATCAGATTGTTAATGTTAATGATAATGAAACTTTATATACTGGTAGTGTAGCTCAAAATAAATCCTACCAGTATGAATGGGCAACTTTTAAGGGTGATAAAAGGGCTTTAAACTCAAAATATTCTCGACTGGTAAATAGAAAAGAGCAGTTTGCCCCCTCAAAGGATGAGCTCTTTTTAACTGTAGTGGAAATTATTTCCAAAAAATTAGAAAAAAAGATTTCATCGCATTATGCAGATTGAATTATGAACAAAGAGTCGAAAAAAATACTTTTAGCTTTGTTGTTTGGATTTCTCCTTGTTACCGCTATTTATAATAATTGGAAAATAAACGAAACCGTAAGATCAGAACCTGGTATTTTGAATGTTGGATTTGACATCGATGACACGGTATTATTTTCAAGAGATGTTTTTCTGAATATCCCAGAAAGTAAAAGTAATCCTACTGACTACAGCTGGATAAACATGCAAGATGAGAAACTATCATTGTTTATTGAACCAACTGTAGAGCTAATAACATATTTTAAAAAAAACGGACATAATGTTTTTTTTATCACTGCAAGGTCGGGTGAGAACGGTCACTACTTAGCAAAATTTTTATCGGAGGGTCTCAGCTTAAATATAACAAAAGATGAAAATTTATTTTTTTGTCCAAAAGAATCGATCAATGGTCAAAGGTACACAACCAAGCATTATCAAATGAAAAAATTAAACCTGGACTTATTTTATGGTGATGCAGATACAGACATGATTGCTGCACTAAAAGCTAATGTACATCCAGTGAGAATTGTGAGGCACAACGAATCAATTGAACAGTATGGAAGTAATTATTTTGGTAATGTAATTGGTGGGAAAAAAGAAAAAAATCCATTTAAAATGGATGATTTAAAAATATTTTATTCTAAAAGTGTCGGTATTTATGGAGAATCCATTTATCCTATAATCTGGAAAGGACCATAAAAGCTAACCCTGACAGACAAAATACCGAATTATATACTATTTTTATTTTATTCAATAACTAATAAGTAAGTGTCAATATCAAACAATAGTTGATTAGCAGAAGTTTTTAAATCTTTTAAAACATAATTTATGTAAGATCTTCGTCTATTCTTAAGCTCTAAAAACCATACTTTATATACACCTGATTCAAATAATTCAATAATTTCATTATCTGTTTTTTTGCTTTCCAGTTCTGCTCGAAATGAGAAATAATTTATATTAAGAAAATCATCATACATAAAGTTATTAGTTTTTAATCTTTCATAGCTATTTTGATAATATTTACTGATTGATTTAAGCAAATTTTGATCTTCTATCTTATTTATTCTGCCACTATTTTGAGCAACTAAGTATGATGATCCCATAGGGAAGAAAGTATTGGTAAAGCCTTGAAAGAGAAAGCGTGAAAATGTGGTTGTATCAAGTTCTTCAACATTTATTTCTTTATTCGTTATTTTTAAATATAAGTCAATTTTCGCTAATCCTAGAGTGATCAGACTATCTATTTTATTTATTTCTTCGAGGTCTTGCTGAATATCCAGTCTTATGTTGCTGATGTCTTGGTTTAAAGCTGTATAAATTTCTTTTTCCTTAGTGTAGTTATCAATCCAAAGTGAACCTGATATACCTAACAGAACTGCTAAAAATTCAATTCCTCCTCTAGTTAGAATAGTTTTGATATTTAATCCTTTATTTGATTAAGAGGTGTTTCATTTAATTAAGAAAGGGAAAAAATTCCTTTTTCCTCCTAATAGAGATGCAATTAACCAAGAAAGAGTATTTGGAATCATAGATGCAATAAAATGAATGATTAATTCATCTTTACTTCCATCAAGGAATGATAAAACCAACATGAAGGTTGTTACAGAAAATCCAATCAGATGCAAGGTATGCGCTATTTTATTTATTGTCTCACCTTTATTTAAACCAGAGGTGTTTCATTTGTCTACTGATTTTCCCTTTAGAAATGTTTTATTATATTCTATATTATCGTTCTTATCGTATCGAATGAATCGACCATGTTTTAGGTTATATTCAAAATTTCCAACTTGCCATAGTTGACCAGATTCACGATAAAATAGCCATTCACCTTCCATGAATTCATTAATGAATGGCCCTGTAGCTTTCAGGTTACCATTTTTATAAAAATAAGTCAATGTATCTTCTGTCAATTCATAAACTTTTTGACCATTGGAGTAATGCTTTTTGCCGAGCAATGATTAGTTCTCTATTTTAGCCAGAAGTGTTTCATACTCAAACTTACAAAAGATTATATAAATCCATACATACAAGAGTTGTGATGAACGGATACGGGGCTGTGTCCCTTGCTGTGTCCCTTAAATTTGTGTCCCTTAATGATATATAATGCGATATGATACGATACTTAACACAAAACAAAAGCCCCTCGGTTAAAAGAGGTTTATCGTCTGATTTTAGAGGCTTCCCTCGTGTCGGGGTGGAGAGATTCGAACTCCTGACCCCCTGTAAGAGAGGTACTCTACTGGGATTTTAATATTTTTATATCCTTTAAAACTAAACTTAATTTTGATTTCCTTTTATTCCAATCTTCCCTAAGCATACCGTAATAAATAACATCACATTTATTGCCATTTAATAATGGAAAGTAATTTCTTCTTTGACCTTCTTTTACATAGCCAACAGACTCTAATGTCCTCAGTGCTATTATATTTTCTGAAGCAACGTTAGCGTTAACTCTGGTGATTTGATCGTAGGAAAAGATAAATTCTAAAAATGCAAGATGAACTTCAGCTCCAACACCCATTAATCTTGAATTTTTATCACCAATCATTAACCCAAAATCAACAGTCCCATTATCATAGAAATTAAAACTCGTTA